>Ga0209006_10000005_pt1 | contig 237633 bp, 212 predicted proteins | sample JacPin_JW_Ref_O2_FD_188567 | JGI IMG/M metagenome (GOLD analysis project Ga0209006, IMG submission 188567) | Forest soil microbial communities from Algoma, Ontario, Canada - Jack Pine, Ontario site 1_JW_Ref_O2 (SPAdes) (version 2) | ecosystem: Environmental > Terrestrial > Soil > Boreal... | reverse complement strand
GACGCGATTCGCGTGCAACGGGAAAGGTCTGTCCGTGCACAGAAAAAATAAGAATAAAATCTCTTGAAACGGCCGGCGTCGTTAGAGATAACGCCCTAAACCGGAAACTGACCCACTACCGGTGGATGAAAGCTCTCGGGTGGGATCCCATCCTGAAGAAGGTGTTGGTCAGAATTGACCGGGCGAAGGATTTCCGCGTCGCTCCCTTGGTCAATCCACGAAGTGTCGCTAAGAATCGCGAATGAAAAACGGCCGCCTCGGGTGAGGCGGCCGTTTTTGTTTTAGGATTCGTCGGCGCTGGGGCCGTAGAGGCCGGGGAGCGGCACGCCATTTTCGCGGTAGTAGACGGTGAGCTGGCCGCGATGGTGGACGAGGTGGTTGAAGTAGAAACTGCGCATCACTTCGAATTTGGGCTGGTCGATGTATTTCGTTCCGTCGAAGTAGAAAGCCCAATTCCTCTCGAGATCGGCTTCGGTTAGTTTGGCCAGGCCTTCGCGGGCCTTTTTTGCTTCGACCTCGAAGCGACCCAGGAGTTCGACTTTGTTTTTGGGGAGGAACGGCTGGTGATCGCCGGGCTTCATGTCCATGCGATCTTTGCCCACGATTTCGGTGAGGAAATTGGGGAGCGTAGCCACGTGGCCGGCCAACGTGGACATGCTCATTGATTTGTCGTGGGGCTTCCAGTCGGCCTTTTCGGCGGGGAATCGTTCCAGCATTTTTCGGGTGTTGGCGGCTTCAACGTCGAATTCGCCGAGCAGCATTTTCAGGGGTGATGTAGGCATGAGTGCCTCCTTCGAGGGTGAGATGAGATTCTGAGCTGGCGAGTGTAGGCGAACAAAAGGCGAAGAGTCAAGGAAATTTTGCGGGTTGAGCCGTACGGCAAAAGGGCACATCGAAGAGAGATCCCGGTGATCATGCACCTGACACAGAAACCCGGCGAGCTTAAAGTTATCCCATGAAGCTATTCTGGAAATGGCGCCTCATCGTTCTCGTTCTGGCGCTTCTAGTGTTGCTGTTTCTTAGGCTCATGGGAGGACCGCGATGAAACTGATAGCCTCGCGCGCACAGGCTAATCACGGCTGACGTTAGTCGTGGTGCGGTCCTAAAGGTCGAACGGGCGCAGTTCTGCATCACGTGCATAATCATCGAGATCCTGCTTCGCTGCGCTCCACTTATGGCGACGGAAGGCAGGGCAGTGGCGGGGACGCTTGGTCGCTGAGTGTGGCGTTGGGCGAAGGCGTGAACTGGTGAAAAGCGGCGGCAGAGCCGCTGCGTTGCAAAAAAATGGAGGGTTGGGCGGCGGCCTTGCGTCTCCGGATGCTCTGATTGTCGCTAGTGTTCGATCATGGGTTCTTGTTTGTCGGGTTCGGTGGCCAGGGCGATTTTGAGCAGGTCGTTGGCGAGCGAGACGGTGTCGGCGTCTTCCAGGTTGCTGAGGACCACGATGCCTTCGCCTTGCGCGGGGGCGAGAACGAAAGCTGTGCTGGTACCTTGCTGGCCGCCGTCGTGGCCGACGGTCACGACGTGATCTTGTTCGCCGATGCCCCAGCCAAGGCCGTAGTCGTCTTTTGCGCCGTCGGATGGCTTTTGCGGGGTCCACATAAGGACGAGCGTGCTGCGTTTGAGCATCTTGCCGGTAAGAATCGCGGATTCGAAGCGGCCCATATCTTCGGCGGAAGATAGCCAGCCGCCGCCGGGAATTTTGTAGCTGGAATCGAGGAAGTCGGCGTTGACCACCGCGCCGGATTTATCCTTGGCGTAGAAACCGGCGCGATGCGGAACGATCGCGTAATGGTCGTCGGTGCGGGTGGAAGTCATGCCGGCCGGGACAAAAACATTTTCATGCACTTCGCTCACGTATTTCTCACCGGAAGCGCCCTGGATCACGCAACCCACCAAGGTGTAGCCGTAAGTGGAATAATTAAAGTGGGTGCCGGGCGGCGCGACCAGCGGATCGTTGGCGAAAAATTGAATTCCGCCGGCGATGGGATCCTCGAAGTGTTTAGTGTTGCTGATTTCGGGGTCGTCCGGCGATTCACTTTTGTAATGGCGGATGCCGCCGAGGTGGCCGAGCAGTTCGCGGGTAGTGATGGGCTGGGGCTTCTCGGGAAACGCGGGACAATATTTCTGGATGGGCGCGTCGAGGTCGAGTTTGCCGCGCTCCCAGAGTTGCATCGCGGCGGTGGCGGTGAGCGGCTTGGAAACCGAGCCGAGGCGGTAGAGAGTTTGCGGCGTGGCTGGGGAATCGTCCTCGAGATTGGCCAGGCCGAAACCTTTGGACCAGAGCAGTTGGCCGCGTTCAACGATCGCAACCGAAACACCGGGAGCTTTACTCGCGGCCATGAATTTCGTGATGGCGTCTTCGAAGCTGGCCTGGCGCTGCGGCGAAAGTTTTTCGACCTGCTGGGCGAAGGCGCGAAAGGGAACGGAGGCGGCAAGAATGATAAAGAGCAGGGCGGCAGTGTGTGGGGTGGCGAGGTGATGGCGAGTCATGGTTCTTCCTTGGATGGCGACGGAATTTTCGCGTAAGTCCGCACTACAATTCAAGGAACTTCAGGGCTAAAGCCCCGGATCTAGCGTCGGGGGATGTCGCGGCTAAAGCCGCGACCTACAAATCCTGGAGCGACTGCAATTCCCGAAGCACATGGAGTCAGCGCGATGCGCTCAGGTCTGGCCCGCCTAAAGGCGGCCGCTACGAAAACCTTAAACTGAGCCGCGTTGTAACGCCCGCTTTGTGACTTCGCTTGTACGGGTGGCTGCGCTTCAAATTTTCGGAAGTGACGCTAGCGACTGGTGGGGCGCGGTCTTTACCTTGGGCATGCGAATTGCGAGCAGACCATCGGAGAGGACTGCGGAGCTGCGCGAAACGTCAATATCCGCAGGCAATTCCACGACGCAGAACGGCCGGGCAATTACGTGGTTGGCCGGCTCGTAGGGCTGGCAGGCACCGGCGACGGCGCTGGAATCGGCAAAGGCGCCGCTGGAATTTTCGCTATCCTGCAGGATGCTGTGCAGGTCTTCCCATTCGATCCATTTCATATTGAGTGCACGCGATTCATGGTCTGACGATCGCGCGACTTCGTAGTTTTCGTACACGGCGAAAGCGGCGTGCGGGTGGACCCAGATCAACAGCCAACGGTCTTCAATGGCGACTTCGATGGCAATTTCGTTATCGAGCTCGCCGGCGACGGCGAGAGGAGTTTTTGAGGCGGCTGCGGGTCGCGCGTCGCCGCCGGGCGCGATGGTGGCGAGGGCGTAGAGAGTGTCCAGAGTGTCTTCGAAGTCCACATCCACGGGCAAGAACAAATCCTTTTCGGCGGCGCGCCAGTCGGCGATTTCGTTTCCGGGATGCGAGCCGCGGGCCACGAAATGTTCGAAGGCGCGGTGAGAGACTTCGTCATAAGCGGCGAGCAGGCAATCCGGCAAGCTGCGCAGCGGAAGATGTTGGTGAGCGGGAGAATTTCGCCGCGCGCCGGGACGGATGGAGCTTGAGGCGATAGGGCGCTGGGGAGTGCAAGTTTTGACGGGCATGTCTAGCCTCGCCAACCTTTTCCATGGGTGCCGGTGCCGGGCTTGGGGGCGCCGCGCTCGAGGTCCGGAAGGCGCGACACGCCGGCTGCTGTGCGGTCCAGGGATTTTCGACGCGGAGGAACGAGAGGTTTCGGCGTCGAACGCAAGAGGCGTCGGGTGTCTGGCATGGCTTGATGCGCGAAGTCCGGTACGCTTGGGCGGGGAAGCAGGGCGTCAAAATCCGAGGGCGAATCGTTTTCCTCGGACGAATCGTGGGGCGGGACACCGCGAAGGACTTCGGCCAAGCCACCCGGACGGATACCGGGAAGAGTTCCGGTAACGCGGGCTGGCAGGACTGCATTTCGATCCCGCGGAATTGCGTCATCCGAAGTGGCGACGATTCCATCCTGCACGCGATGGAGAATCTCCACCACTTCGGTTTCGAGTACTCCCGAATTCATGGCCCGAGCTCCCAGGGAGCGCACGCCGCGCTCCACCACCGGCAACCACAGGCAGGTTTCCGACAGCGCCACACCGATATACAAAGTGCCGCGCTGGCGGGTGAGGATGGGGGCAAGTTCGTAGCCCATGCCATCGGCAAGTTTTTCCGCGGCGAGGACCACGTTGAAGCGGATGGTCTTTAAGACGGTTTCGGCCTCGCGGATCGTCGCGACCGAATGCGAACTCCACCCGGAGCAAACCAGACGTTTGAGAGTGGCCAGAGTGTCGAGAGTGGCCGGGCCGACGGTAAGAATTTGAACGATTGAAATGGACATACTTTCCCCTTTTGGGAAGGGGAGCGTGCCTCCTGATTTTTTCAGGATGGCCGCATCATGGCCCGTTACATACTTCTCAGTACCGCATCATCGTGGCTATCATTCGCGAAATATTTGCGAGCACGATCTTTTTGCGAACTGCGCCTTTGCCGCTGGCCGGATTGCAACTTCGAGAAGCGAAATGGTTTCGACCGATGGATTCGAATACGGGCCGAAGTCATTTCGCGTGACACCCAAGAACCTTCCAAAGTGAAACTGCCTGCTACGTTGAGAGAGAGTGGCGCGTTTCAATTTGGATTTCTAATCCCAATTCTGTTCCGAGTAGGCGTCGTGCACCTCGCCGGAGCCGCAGATAACGGGCCATTCAGGGCGTGCGGTAAGGCCCATGCTGCGGCTCGGACGAGGCCCCCGAACCCTTTCAATCCCAATATCCTTATCGGGAGATTCGACGGACTGCATTAGGAGCAACTTCCCCTTCCAGCTAGTTGACTGAATTTATAATCACGGCGCAAGTGGTTGACAATTCGCAAAGATACGACGGCGCGCGGCGGCAATTACGGTTAATTTCCCGGGCACGGCACTTAGAGCTTGACATAGTATTAACGGTACAGTAACTTCTGGAACAGAGATGGCAGTAAAGTTATACCGGCTTGGGGAATCCAGCTCATTTTCAATTACTTATTCCGGCCTCGTGATCTTGACGCTTTGCTGGTATCTGGTGAATCAAGGCCAGAGGGTAGTCAGGCGCTTGCGGTTATTAACGGAATGTCGCTGAAAGCACGGGATTCCAGCAGCACAGTACGTCGCGCTCGCCATGCACCGAGTCTGAGCCAGTCGGCAACCGTCTCCAAAACGGCATCGCTAGGTTTTCCGGGCCCCCCTCGCCCCTCTTCCCTGGGCGGATCGAGTCGTTCGATCTCGCCGCAGAATCAACGCCGGTTCGCCTTGCTGGTTCGCAAGTACCACGAATTGATCGTCGAGTTCGATGCGCGCTGGAAAGTTGTAAGCATCTGGAGTTCCAATTTCAACTTGCCGGTCAAGACGCGCCAGAATCTGCTGGGTCAACACCTCCGGCGACTGATGGGCAAAGCTGCGTTTCAGTATCTGCTACACATGCATCGCTGCGCTTGGCGCAATCCGGTGGCCGCGCCGGCCACCCTAAATTTCCACGCGACATTCGACGGAAAATCGGGCTGGTTCGACGCGGCTATTTCCTGTGCTGACGAAAGGTCCGGCAAACCGTCGCGTGGAGTGCTGCGCGTGGTGGACGTCAGCAAACGCCATGCCACGGAAATTCGTTTACACAATTGCGAAACTTTGCTCGAACACGCCGAAGAAACGGCGGAGATGGGCACCTGGGAATACGATCCGGTGACCCGCCGGTCCACCTGGTCGAAGCAACTGTGGCGACTGCACAACCTGCAACCGCTCAATCGCGCGCTCACCGAACATGAAATCTGGCGGATCATAAATTTCAAAAATCGGCGGCAACTGCGCCGGGACTTCCGGCTGACGCTGCGCAAAGGTGTGCCGTTCCGATATACCGAGGCTCAAACTCAACCGGATGGCTCGGTACGCATCCTGATGGGCATTGGCGCCCCAGTTCTTGATTCGGCCGGCAAAGTCACACGGATCGTGGGAGTCACGCGGGACATTACGTCGCAAGTCCGCACGCTGTCCGACGTGCGCTCGCTTTCCCATAAGGTGCTGACCATACGCGCCGAAGAGCAGCGGCGCATGGGCCGCGAACTGCATGAAACCACTTCGCAAACTTTGGCCGCGCTGAAAATGACGCTGGCGCAGATCGGGCGGGTGGTGCCGGCGGACAACCACAAGGTCCTGAAACTCCTGCGCTCGTCGAGCGATCTGGCCAGCGCGGCGGTGCGGGAGGTGCGGCTGGTGTCTTCCTTGTTGTACCCGCCGCTGCTGAAACAAGCAGGCTTGCCGGCCGCGCTGGCCGGCTACACAAAACTGTTTTCGGATCGCAGCGGAATTGCGGTGGCGCTGCGCCTCGCGCGCGATTTTGGCAGGCTGGATAGCGAGATGGAATTGACCGCCTTTCGCATCATCCAGGAGGCGCTGACCAACGTACATCGGCACGCGCACGCCAGCATCGCTACGGTGCGAGTGGAACGCGGCGAAAATACTCTTTTCGTCGCGATCAAGGACAACGGCGAGGGCGTGCCGGAGAGCCGGGCGCAGCCCTCGGCGAGAATCCCACTGGGGGTGGGGATCGCCGGGATGCGCGAACGCATCGAGCAATTGCACGGACAATTCAAGTTCATCAGCACCGCGGGCCAGGGAACACTGGTATGGGTTTCGATTCCGGTCCCGCGCAGCGAGGAGCCTACCCATGAACAACAAACTGGGACCGAAGGAAGCCGCCGAGCCCCGGCCTTACCGCATTCTGCTGGCCGACGATCACGCTATCGTGCGCCGGGGAATTCGGGCGCTGCTGGCCAATGAGCCGGACGTGGAAGTCTGCTACGAGGCGGCGAATGGGGCGGAGGCGGTGGAATATGTGAAAAAACACAAGCCGGACATGGTGCTGCTGGACCTGACCATGCCGGAAATGAACGGGCTGGATGCGGTGCACGAGATTCGGGAGTGTTCGCCGGAAACGAACGTGCTGATTCTGACCATGCATTTTTCGGAGGAAGTGGCGCGCGAAGCGTTTCGCGCCGGGGCCCACGGGTACGTGCTGAAATCGGATGCCGACGCGGACCTGCTGAGCGCGGTGCGCCACGTACAGCAGCACAAACCGTTCTTCACCGGTAAGCTGGCCTTCTCGCTGGTGGATAGTTTCGTGAACGGGCCGAACGTGGGCGAGGCGACCGACGAGCATCCGCTGCCCGGCACGCCGCTGACCGCGCGCGAGGTGGAAGTGCTGCAAATGCTGGCCAGCGGAATGAGCAACAAACAGATTGCTCCGGCCATCGGGCTTTCGATACGCACGGTGGAAAGCCACCGCAATCACATCATGCACAAAATGAAATTCAACAGTTTCAGCGATTTGATGCGGTTCGCGATTCGCAGCCATTTGGTGGATGCCTAGTTTGGCTGAGCGCGGGAAGTTCGCAGGGCGGAGCTAGCGGGTTCGGTTCGCGGTTTTATTTGTCGTCGCGTAGTGCGGCGATGACTTTCACGAGGTCCGGCTGATTCGGGCCCTTCCTAGAAAGATTCAAGACCTGCGGAAGGGGTTTCTGCATTAGTTTTTTGCCTTTGCGACGATTCGCCATTTTCTTTTCCATGTCAGCCTCGTGAAGCGTCTGGTAGGGAGCCGCGATTGGGATGCGCCGGACCTTTCTGAGTTTGGGAATTTTAGTGCAGGCCTGCGTACCAGGTCAACCTGGTACTTCGCCCGTTTTTACCCGGCACCCGCCAAATTTACGGACCTGCGAGAAGCTAAGTCCCCGCCATTCAGCGCTGTTTCTGTTCGGGTAGCTACCTGCAGGGATGTTTCTGGTCTGCTGGAGATTGGATTGTCTGATCATCGAGGTGTTCGACGTTTCCAGCGGGACCGAACCATGGGAGGTGAAAATGAAAGATCATTCCCAATATCAGCGAAGGGCCTGGGCGTTACTGATCGTACTGAGCAGTTTCGTTGCGGCCGCGGCAGTGTGGACGCTGCCGGAAGACGGCGAAACAAAAGTTAGCCCCGCGTTTCGTCCTGGGTAGTGCGTTTTTGATTATCGCGAGTGTTTAGGATCAAAACAGGACGGGGTGCCCCACCCTGTGATTCTGAGCAGGGTGGGGCTTGGCGACCTCCTTGGATTCTGCGCGGGTGATCAAAAGGTGGGGCTGAGTCCCTCCCGTCGAGTGATCAACCGAAAGCCAAAGACAACGCACATTAACGCCAAGATCTCCTACAAAACCTCCCACCCTTCTGAGAAACGAAGGATGGGGCACCCACCTTTGTTTTTGGAACTGCAAAGATTGAAGAATCGCGCTGCAAAAAATCTCACCAAATGAAATTCGCGTCTCACGGAACGACATTTGCGTCTTGTGCTTCGGCGTCTTGTGTTTTTTGAGGTTGCGGCTGTGGCAGCAAACTTTGGAATTTTCGCAGGGCGGGAAAGAACCAGGCCCACAACCCGGTCACCACGATTGTGCCGATTCCACCGATGACCACGGAGGGCACGGTTCCGAACCAGTGCGCGGCGAGGCCCGATTCGAATTGGCCCAATTCATTCGATGCGCCGATGAAAATCATGTCCACGGCGTTGACGCGTCCGCGCATGGCGTCGGGCGTGGCGATCTGCACCAGCGTGGCGCGGATCACCACGCTGACCATGTCCGAGGCGCCGACCAGGACCAGCGCGAGCAGCGAGATGATCACGCTGTGCGAGAGCCCGAAAATGATGGTGAAGGCGCCGAATGCGCCGACGCACCATAGCATGGTGACGCCGACGCGGCTTTTGAGCGGCCGGTGCGCGATCAGAATGGCCATGGCTCCCGCGCCTACCGCCGGAGCGCTGCGCAGAATTCCCAGTCCCCATGGACCGATATGCAAAATTTCGCGGGCGTACACTGGCAGCAACGCCACGGCGCCGCCGAGCAATACTGCAAATAAATCCAGGGAGATGGATCCCAGCACGACTTTGTGATTCCAGATATACGAGACGCCGGCCAGCACGGTTTTTAAGTTCACCGGCTCGCGCGCGCGGGGCGGCGACGCAATTCGAATTTGGGTGGTGGCGACCGCAGCGGTGAACGCGCAGGTGAGTGAGGCGGCGTAAACGGCGGAGGGTCCGCGGGCCAAGGCGTAAATCAATCCGCCGAGTGAAGGTCCTAGAATCGTCGCGGCCTGAAAAATCGTGGAATGCCAGGCCACGGCGTTCTGAAAATGTTCTTCGCGGACCAGCTGGGGCAGCAGCGCGCGGCCGACCGGCCCGTTGAACGAACGCACCACGCCGAGCAGCAGAATCACGCCGTAAATCGGCCCGACGGTTTGGTAATGGCTGAGCGAGGTGGCCAGCAGCAGGCCGGAACACAGCGCGAATCCGGCATAGCAGGCGATCATCAATTTGCGGCGGTCGAAGCGGTCGGCGGCGTGGCCCGAAACCAGAAATAAAACGAGGCCGGGAAAGAATTGCGCGAGGCCCACGTAGCCCAGATCCAGCGCTCGGTGAGTGATTTCGTAAATCTGCCAGCCCACGGCGACGGACTGCATCTCGAGCGCGGCCACGATAAAAAATCGCGCGACTTCGTACAAAGTGAAGGCCGGGTAAGTAAACGCGACGCGCCCGCCAGCCTCGCCCTGTGCACTCGCCGTGGCCAAACGTGCCCGCCCCTTCACCGCCGCGAAAAATTCAGCGCGTGAGGCCAGCGATTATAGCTGAGTCACCAAAAATAAAAACGCGACCTGACGAGTTCTTCACGCGATGTCAATCGAAGAGAGATTCGTTCGCTGCGCTGTTGATGACGGCGGAAGCCGGGGCAGGGGTGAAGAGGTATCGGGCGCATAACGGGTCGAGCTTCAAATGATCAGCGTGCGTGATTTGCGACGATGTCGTTTTTCGCGGTCAGGTTTTTTTGGTTGTGGGTGGACGAAGCTCGGTGTGCTGCAGACGGAACCGGCGCACTGGCTCGCCGATGAGGGCGATGAGCAGGACGCCGGCGATGACGGCTGTGGCATCGCGAAGGGTTTGCATCGAACCCAGCGCGACGAGCAGAGTGGTGGCGAGAGCGGCGGGTTGACCCGCTCCTAACAGGAGGGTCAAGAGGGTGGTGAGCGAGGCGGCGATGGCTACGGCCCACACCCGGTCGCCGGACACGATGCCGGAGGAGATCACGTTAGGAGCGGCCCAGGCGTGCAGCAGGAACACGGCGAGAAAGCCGGAGCCCAGACCGATCAAGTGTCCGACGATGATGTTGTAGGTTCGGGCGCTACGGAGTTGCGGCTGCTCCACGACTTCATAGGCGGTGGGGCCGAGGCTGGCGAAGATTAGCGGCTGGTGGATCGCCCAGCCGATGGCGGCGATGGCGAGAACCAAGCCGCCCTCGCCTAAGGTCGCCCAAAACAAATCGGCACGTTGTTTCAAGGTCGCACCCCTTCAGGAAGATTTGCGAACGGCTTGCGCGGCTGATGGTAACAAGATTCCGGAGGCGTGTATGTCGGAAGAGCTGAAGAATTTTGGGGTGAAAAGCGGAGTTGTCGTTCTCACGCTGATCGCCGCCTGCGTTATGGGTGGGGTGCTATATCTCGTGGGCGTGCCGGACACTTTTATCGTCGTGCTGATAATGATTCTGGGCGGATGGTTAACCTACAAATATTACGCGGAGAAAATGGGTCGTTGAAATCTGGGTCAACTGGAAGGTCGTCGCTGGCGTAGCTTGGCGTACAGCGCGAGGCCTACCAGGGCTGACAAGGCTCCGGCGGCTTGGGCGTTGGAGAGGCCGAAGAAGGAGCGGGGGTTGATGCGGATGAATTCGACGAGGAAGCGGGCCACGCCGGTGAGGATCAGGTACGTGGCGAAGACTTTTCCCGGAGCGATAGCAGCGGCGTAGATTACATCCGATTTCTTTCCCGCCTTCGAAGTCTCCGCACCTTGCATCGCTGGGTCCGGCGCGCCCATGCGCCACAGAAACCAGGCGATGGCGCAGGCTACGAGCAATTCGTAAATTGGAGTGGGATGGACGCGCGCGGTGGTGGGGACCAGGCCATTGGGAAAACTCATGCCCCAGGGCAGCGCAGTGGGGATGCCGTAATCGCCATCGCCGGAGAGGAAGCAGCCGATGCGGCCGATGCCGTAGCCGATGCCGGCGGCGGGTGAGCCGGCGTCGAGGATGGTCAGAAACGAAATGGATTTTCCTTCGGCGGCGTTGCGCTTGACCAGTCGCCAGGCCACGAACGCGAAGGTGGCGAATCCCGCGAGCAGGCCGCCGAACCAGGCAAAACCGTACGGACTAAAAAGCAGGTGCCAGGGATCGGCGAAAAATTCCGCGGGCGATTCGAGCAGGTGGTAAAGCTTCGCGCCGATGAATCCGGCGAGGCAGGGCGAGGCGACCAGAGTTTCGGCTTCGCCAGATTTGGCGTCGGCGATGCCGCGGCGGGCGAGATCGGCGCGCAGGACGAAATAGGCGACGAGCATGGCGCAGGCCACCGAAAGGCCGAAGGTGGGAATGGTTAGCGATCCAAAATGCAGGAAGGGAATCACCGCTGAATCATCCGCGGGCCGCCGCTGAGCCGTTTTGGCATCGAGTGTGAATCATCGCCGTGCCAGTATATCCGTTTTCCCAGGCGCAACGAGCGAGCGCATGCGTCCCGCGCGCACTGAATTTTTTCTGCGCGGTGGGATTGCGCACAGTGGCGGCAATTTTTGTCTTGGTTCACGCAGGCCCGCGGATATACTTTCGCTCGTCACCTTACGAAATGGCCCGCAATCCGCCGGAGGCGCGCTGCATGACGAATCAGCCGCACGACGCACGCATCGCCGTTTTCAAATTGCATATGAGTGAGTTTTGGTCGGGCGACCTGGGCCTGACGCTGGTCACCCTGGCCGTGACCGCGCTGGTTTTCGTGATTATCCCAATGCGAGAGGCGGGCCTGCACGGGCGGGTGTTCCTCGACCTGATCGTGGTGGTGCTGATGGTTTCCGCGGCGCTGGTAGTGAACCAGACACGGGCCAGCTCGGTTGCGGTGGTGGTGATCGTGCTGGCCACGGCGGTAGTGCTGGCCGCAGGCCGCGCGCATCCGACTCTGTTTCTGCACGAACTGGGCAGCGCGCTGGTGACGATCACGCTGCTGCTGTATGTGCGGATCGTGCTGCTGGTGATGTTTCGCGGCGGTCCGGTGACCTGGAGCCGGATACAGGGCGGCGTGTGCGGGTATCTTCTGCTGGGGCTGGCCTGGGCGTCGGCGTACCAGTTTGTGGAGCAGATGTATCCCGGGGCGTTCCTATTCGTGTCCGCTCCCAGGGACATTGATCAGCTGACTGCGAAGATGGTTTATTTCAGCTTTGCGACGCTGACGACGGTGGGCAGCGACATCGCCCCGCTGCATCCGTTCGTACGCTCGATGAGCGTGATGGAGGCGGTGGTGGGCCAGCTGTATCCGGCGATACTGATTGGGGCGGTGGTTTCGATGGCGATGCAGGCGCGACCCAAGTCCTGAGGCAGGCAAAGCGGGAGCCTGCCAAACCCTGAGCGAGGCGTGAGACACCGCGGCCAAATCGGACGACCTTGGTATTCAACGTTTAACGTCCAAACTTTAGTTCTATGGCCATTTGAGGGCGTTTCAATCATCATCGAATCGGCCTGCTTGCCACGTTTTGGGCTGCTTCGCAACCGCCCAGGCGATTGCTGCAACTAAAAAGTGCGATAACGCGTCCAATCAGTTGAGAGGAATTAGAAACAGAGTAGAATCAGCAGCAGAATGGACCAGCAACAGGGTAGGCGAACCCCTTCAGTCGCCTTGGTCGGGTGGAGGGAAATAAAATGAAAGTCATCTCTTCAATTCGCGGCACAGATTCAAAGATGCAGGATTCGAAGTTGAACGGAAATTCGGAAGGTCCGCGCGGATTCTCTCGCAGCGGAATTTTCGCGGCAGTGTTTTTTGCGGCTACGCTCGCTCTGGCCCCGGTTCCGGCATTTGCGCAGCACGGCGGCGGCGGCGGCGGTTCGCATGGTGGCGGCGGTTTCGGCGGCTCACACGGCGGCGGTTTCGGCGGCGGTCACGCGACCAGTTCCGGATCCAGTTCAGCGCATGCGCCGGCTTCGAGCGGAAACGCTGGAACGGGTTCGGCGGCCCACACCGGGACTGCGACGACGTCCGGCACCACAACCTCCGGCAACACAGTTCCTAGCGGTAACGCGGCACCGCAACGATTCGCGGCTGGAAATAATACCTGGCAGGAACCTCCCGCTCGCGGCGTGCACGGCACCAGCACAGTGCCAGCCGGGAATAACGTGAGAGGCGCGGTAGCGAGTGCAACTCCACGCGCGGCAGTGGGACATATTCCGATCGTCCCGCGACGGCCGATTGGGTTCTCGCCGTTCTTCCCGTTCTATCCGGGCTTTTATCCCGGCTTCGGCTTTGGATTCGGATTTGGCGGCGGATTCTACGGCGCGTTTGGCCCTTGCGATCCTTTCTGGGGTTGCTATGGCTACGGCTTTAACGGCGGCATCGGGTACGGATACTACGGCGGAAGTTTTGGTTCCGGCTACGGCTCAGGCTACGGCTCGGATTTGAATTATTCCGGCGCGCAGGATAATTCTCCGTCGGAAGATACGTCCATGTCCCAGTCGGATACGATTCCGTCGCTGCTCGCGGCTCCGGAAACTTCGGTGGAGCAGGAAGCGGCCAATCCTGGACCGGCGCAGAAGCCGGTGACGGCGGTTTTGTATTTGAAGGACGGCTCGAGCTACGCGGTGACGGATTACTGGCTGGCGGACGGCAAGATTCACTACGTGACGTCCTACGGCGGGGAAAACGCGATAGACCAGAGCGCGCTCGATTTGCAGAGAACCGTGAACGAGAACGCCACCCAGGGCTTGACGTTCACGCTGCGTCCGGCGGCAAACGCGCCGAACCCGCAGCAATAACATCCGCCACAACGGATCAGCTTAAAAGGTGGTTGCCAGTCGTAAACTGGCAGCCACCTTTTTTTGTTCACGGATGACCTTCTGCCGGGTATAGACGCCGTTAGGCTTTGAGTTCGGGGCGCAAACAAAACACCGTGGACTTTGGTGCTGGGTTCTATGATTTGCTTGGGCGCGGGGACCAAAGTCGTGAACATTCGCATTTCAGTTGTGAACTTGCGACCTGCGGGGTTCTGGATACGGCTGGTCGCCGGGCTCATTGATCTGATTATTCTGGGGATTCCGCTGATCGTATTCGTTTCGTTTTTGTCGGTGGCCATGGGCAGCTGGCGAGCTTTTCTCGATTTGCGCCCGGGCGAGACTCCGGAGCAGATTCATGCGCTGTTCGGGCCTACTTTCCTGGCTCTTACGCTGGGCTTTTTCGTGCTGATCGAATGGCTTTATTTTGCGGGACTGGAAAGTTCGTCATGGCGCGGCACGCCCGGGAAACTCGCACTCGGCATGTATGTTGGCGACGCTAACGGAAATCCGGCAAGCTTCTGGCGGGCGAGCCTTCGTTTTTTGTGTGGGCGTTTGCTGCTGCATGTGCCGGCCGTGGGCATGTATTATTTCTTTGTGGATTGCGTTTGCATCGGGGTGGCGCCGGGCAAACGAGCGATCCACGACCGGCTTTCCGGCTGCCTGGTGTTACGCAAAGCGCCGGCAGCGGATTCGCCGAGTGTGGCCGGAGCGGCGGGGTCGAGAGCGGGAGAATAGCGAGAGACGTTTCGCGCGTTGGAAGCATTTTGTGGCTTGGACGAGTTTCGTGTACACACGACACGATTTGACAAATTTCTGAAGTGCGCGTATAAATTATCTCGTTAGCCTCGAAAAGTGTACGAAGCAATAACGTACCGGTCGCGCAACGCGGCGGGATGCAGTTTCCGACACGCTGGACCGTAATTCCCAAATGAACCGATGATCATTTCGTCTTCGAGCCGAGGCTCGCCTCGGCGGCGCCTTTCGCTGCTTTTCCAGCTTCGATCTCGTCACATTATTCCTTTTGGAGAAAACCACCGATGCCGAATTACAACGCGCAGAATCCTCCATATTCGATTTTTCCGGGCGACGTAGCGCTGGCTTTCAACAACGAATCGCCCGCGACCGGGCAGGCCAGCCAGCAATTCGCGCTGCCGAGCTACGCCGGATTTCCGGAGAACGGCCGCACCATCCGCTGGCAGGTGAGTTACGCGACCGCGCCCAGTGCCGTCACGATTCAATTGCAGACCGCGATGAACGACGTGGACGCGCAGTACGCGATTCCCACCGGCGCCGCGAATATGACTACGAGCTTGACGGCTGGCGATAATTTGATCGCGTCGGGCGTGCGGGCGAATTTCGTGCGCGCCAAAGTGACGTCCATCACCGGCGGCTCGGGCGTTACGGTGCAAATTCTCGGCTGACGCGGCCGGAATTCGTCGCCGCAGAATCGTCGTCACAAAAGGCCGGCTCGATCGCGCTTCCATCCCAGGACTTTCCGGTGATACTTTCCAGTGATACCGTTTGGGCGACGGTATTCGCGCGCAATGTGGCGCGAGACGATCCGGGAGCCGGTTTGGCCACATCACGCACCAAAGTGTTTGCGGGGATTTTAATTTGCGCGCCACTGCTGATTGTCGGCGGGATCGTGGCGTATTTTGGGAAGGTGTCGCCGGTGAGCTCGAACACTTCTTCCGCGGCGCGGTTGCTGGCAGCCTCTAACTGCGAGGCCGCGGAAAACGCGATCGTGGCGGCGGGCGCGATACCGGCGATTGACAATTGTCTGGAGAACGCGGGGCAGAATCCGCCGCCGACGCAGCCCTCGGGCTCGGCGATGCATTCCATCACCGTGAAATTCGATTACGATTTCACGCGCAATCCGGTGTGCACGCCGAAAATGAAGAAGAAGGAAGCGGACGCCTGCGTGGCCACGTTCGTGGTCTACGATATTTCCGATCCGGCAAAATTCTACAAGTTGTTTTCGATTCCCGCGCCGCCCGATTCCAAGGGCATGGTGAAGGGAATTACGGCCACCAGCCCGCGGATGTTGTTTGGGGTGGGCAAGCATCGCATCGGCGTGGCGGCAGTGTCGGGGAAAGGCCGGGAGTCTCCGCCGGTGGATTGCAACGTGATTGTGAATATTCAGCCGGATGCCGCGCCGCCGGCTGGCGGCGGGCCTGCGCCTACGAAGTAAGCTGTGTGTTGAGGCGCCGCGACGAAGCGCGTTTGTTCGTAAAGAAAACCTTTCCACGTTTTACGCCGAGAGCTTCTACCAAACATCCCACCCTGCTGAAAAGCGCAGGATGGGGCACCCGGTTTTGTGTTTGTGTTGGTAATTTGTTTTTTATCTTTTCTCGCGACTGACTATTTCCACTTACTGCTTTGTAATTCTTGCTCGCGCTGAACGTGCGTGGGTCGGCGCGCGCGTTGGTCCTCTTGTGTCTCTCGAAATGAACATTTGCGTGGGATATGTGCGCGCGCGCTATGCGGCGAGCGCCTGGAAACCCTGCGGCAAGCGGGCGCTGGCGGGCGAAGCGCTGTGCGCGAGTCATCGCGATGCGCTGGATTCCGCGCTGCTGGGAATTATGGACTTGGAACAACGCGCCTGCGCTGAAAAAGCGGGCGCGAAACGACGTCGTACCCGTGTGGGACACGCGAAGCGCCGTGGCGGCAAACCTCGACGCCCGAGCGGCTCGAACCGGACCCGGCCATCGCGTGTCCCGCTACCTGTGGTGAAGGACGCTGCGGGCAATGGAGAAGTCACGATCCATGGTGAAAGCAAAAGTTCGGAAGAGTTCGGCGGCGGCTAAAAAACCAACAGCGGCTTTCAAGGGAAATTCGGCGGACGGAGCGAAAGTGACGACGCCGGCATCAACGGCCAAAGGCGTGGCCAGTCCGAAGCCGGAAGCGGCGGAAGAATTTGAATTTATCAGCCAATCGCGTTCGCGCCAAAAACAGACGCGCATCGCCGAGGCTTTGCGCGGCGAGGGATTTGACGAATCCGCGCTGGGCCGTGCGTATGTGAAATTGGTGCGGAAACTTTTTGCGGGCAAGAAAGCCAGCGGCAACGACAAGTTGCTGGTGGATGTGCTGAAGGAAATCTCGCGGACGCTGGAGCCGCCGAATCCGGGTGGCGGCGCGAGCAGCCCATCGGCAGCTGACGGGCCGATGATCGTGCAACTGCTGCACGACGTGCCGCGGCCGGTGCGGGATGCGCCGGGCGATACGCCAGGCGACACCCGAAACGACGCGCAGTACCGCAGGCAAGGCGACGAAACGTTTGACCATCGCCAAGCCACTTAGAAAATATTTCGTCTGGAATTCATTTCAAGGAGCCGGCACATGAGCGCGAGCAAGACGACGATTGGATACGCGGTGCAGTTGGGTGGAATTGGCGCGATGGTGCTGGGCGCGGTGCTGAGCGCGCATCACGCGGCGATCGCCGCGGCGTTTTTGGGCGGCGCGGCGGCATTCTACGTCGGCGAAAAGATTCGCACGCTGGCTTAAACCATTCGCGGGGAAACAATTCCTTGGACCCGGACGACAAGCAAGACGGCGAAGGCGAGATTGCGACTCGGAGATCTATCTCCGAGGCCGCACGCGCGCTGCAGTTGCGATTGAAGTACTTGCCGTTTCCCAAGCAGTGCGTTTTTCACGCTTCGGCCGCGAAGTACCGTTTGTTTGGCGGGGCGGCGGGGCCGGGAAAAACCAAAGCGCTGCTGATGGAAGCGATTCTGCAGGCCCACGATTTTCCCGGAGTCAACACGCTGCTGCTGCGCAGAACTTTCCCGGAGCTGGAAGGTTCGCTGCTGCAATATTTCCGGCGCGAAGTGCCGCGCGATTTGTACCGCAGTTACTCCGAATCGAAACACCAAGTGGAATGGCTGAATGGTTCGGTGACGCGTTTTGGGTATTGCGCGAATGAAAATGACGTCTACCAGTATCAAGGCGGCGAATATCTCTTCATCGGCGTGGACGAGCTGACCCATCTTACTTTGCGCCAGTGGCAATTTCTGACCAGCCGCAACCGCTGTTCCGCGCCGCTACCCAAATATGGCCGGCGCGACGAATCCCGGAAACATCGGCCACAGCTGGGTGAAAGCGCTGTGGGTGGACCGCCAGCCGGCCGCCGGCATGGAACGCGCGGACGAGTACCGCGCCGCGGATTACGATTTTATTCCCGCGCGATTTTCGGATAATCCGATTTTCGCCGAGGATGAAAATTACAAAGCCACGTTGACCGCGCTGCCGGAGCATTTGAAGCGGGCGTTTCTGGATGGCGATTGGGATGTGATCGCCGGGCAGTATTTCGATCGTTTCGACCTGCGCCGGCATGTGGGACGCGCGGAAGAAATCGAATGGAAGCCATGGTGGCCCCGCTGGATTTCGATTGACTGGGGATTCGAGCATCCGGCGGCGACGTACTGGCACGCGCAAGCGCCGGCGGTGCAGCCGCGATTGGATACGGCTTCGGGGCGTGAAACTTTTAGCTGGCAGCCGGCGCCGCTGAGCGCGGTGGGCCCGGAAATCAGCGCGGGAGCGGGGAATATTTGCGAGCGCTCGCGGGAATACGCGAACGCGCAAATCGAACGGAGCACGCGCGCCGCGACGCGAGTGGTTACCTATCGCGAGTACGTGACCCATCGCACGGCGCCGCGTGACCTGGCGCGCCAGATCGTTGCCCGCGGCGTTACACGGAACATTGCGCGTGGCGCGGACGGCGGGGCCTCGCCGGAAAATACGAACGAGAAAATCGAGGCGATTTATCTTTCGCCGGATGCTTTCGCGCGGCGCACGGACGAAGCATCTATCGCCGAGCAGATGGGCGACGTTTTTGTGGCGGCTGGGTTGCCTCGGCCGATTCCGGCGGACGACGACCGCATCGGCGGCTGGATGCTGATGTATCAGATGCTGGATGCGGGCGAGTGGCTGATCACTGAAAACTGTATCGAATTGATCCGGGTGCTGCCGACATTGATTCGCGACCCGGCACGCGTCGAAGACGCGGAAAAAATGGATGGCGATGACGCGGCGGATGCGGCGCGTTATGGATTGAAATCGCGCTACGCGGCGCGACGCGGTGGGGTGGTGCGGCCTCCGCTCGAACAGCGCATGGCCGAGCAGGTGACGTCGGCGGACCCCACGATTCGCGCCATGCAGGCGCGGAAGGCGCAGGTTGCGGAATCGAAGCGGGCGTTTCCGGTTTCATTTGTGCGAAGACGAAGACCGTAGATTGTGCGGAAGTTGTGGGGATTTGAGGTGCGTGTCGCGAGGCTGAAAACCATCGCTGCGGGAATGACGAGCAGGGCATTTGAAGCAGGTCCCTCGCCGCGCTCGGGATGACAACGAAAAGCAAAAGCGAAGACCAGTTACCGTGGTGGGCTGATGAAGAGCAAAGGCGCGCGCCGAGCTGCTGGTGCGGCCCGATAACAACGAAAGAATAAAGCATGCATTGGGCGTCAAGCGATGCGTTTGCTGGTGCGGAATCCGGAGCTGAAATGATGTTTCGAGAATTGGTGCAACGTTTCGTAAGTTCGAAATACACGCAGGCGCTGGAGGCGGAGGTGGGGCGGCTGCGCGCGGAAAATCGCGCGCTGTTGAATTCGATTCTGGGCATCGCGGGAGTTCCGCCGATTGTGGTGGCGGAGAACAATGTTTCGCCGGGCGCTGGAACGCGGATGCCTGCGGGACCGGTTACGACAAATTCAACTGCGAGTGCTGCGAATTTCGCGACTGCCCCGGCAGCGCAGCCGAGGCGAGTAGTGGCGGGAGCTGCTTCGACGGCTGGCACAAACGAGAAAATCGTGGCGCCGATGCGGCGCCGGTCGTGGCATCAGATTTTTCGGACGCTGGAAATCAATTCGGCGCGAAAGAAAGAGACTGGCGGGATTGTGTAGTGGCGCAGAACCGCGCGAGATGATCGAGTGCGTCGTGGTTTCCAAACAGCAAAATGAGGGCGGAGGGAATATGCCGTTTATTGGCGGGCGATACTATGCGAATGCATTGGCCGGGCATGCGATCGAAGCCGCTCGCGCGGCGGAAGCGGCTGCGCAGGCGTTGAAAACGAAAGCGGCACAAAAACGGAATGGAAGCGCGGGCGACGCCGGCTACACGGATTCGAGTACGAATTCGGGCGAGGACGAATACGAAAGCGCGTCCGGTGATTCCGCGAATGCGAATGATGCGCCCCTTCATCGGGTGGAGATTGAGGCGGCGGAAGTGGTTCCGTCGCACAGCGGACGCGCGCAACGCGGATTTGTGGCGCGGGTGCATCGCGATCCGAGACCGGCTAACGACGCGGCGGGAGGGTCAGTAACGCCGCGGTCTCCATCGCCGGGACAAATACCTTCGCGCGGTTACGCGCCAAAGCCCGAAACGCACGTGTTCGCCAGCCACGGCGATCTGCTTGATTTTCTGAAGACGGAACTTGGCAAGGAGAGCGCGAAATAGACCCAAACCCTGACTTGCCGACTTGGTGCGAGCCCGGGAGTACGGTTCGCGTGAATTTCGAAGGTGGTCTAGAATGGCGGCAGCGATGATGAGGATTCGCTGAGGGGCACGATGGGGCGATCGCTGTGGGATACGGCGAGCGGGCGCGATCGGCGGTGGGGCAAACGCAGCGGCGGGTACACGCCGGCGCCGGGGTACGTTCGCGTAGTGGTCATCGTGCTGGCCGCGATTCTGGTGGGAACTTTTGCGTGGCAGGGAATTCAGGCTTTGCTGCATCCCGTGGCGAAATTTGCCGAAATCAAGCCGCCGGGCAGCGCGAATTATGTGGCGCGCGGCGGCGCAACGCCGGGTGGGCCGCCGGTAGGAGCGTGGGAAGCCGACGTGGCCGAAGCGCTGCAGACCGCGACGACACAAGGAAGCACCGGAAATATTACGGCAGCGGAAGTGGAAGTGGACCGCGCGGCTTCAATCGTAATGTCGGCGCGAATGCAGGGGCAGACGGCGTCGCCGGATTTTTGGAAGCACAGCGTCGCGGCGCTGGACCTCGTGCTGCAGACCAAGCCCGATAATTCCAGATTGCTGGAGCATGTGACGATGGCGCGCATCGAGCTGGCGGATCTGCGTTCGAGCGAGCAGGGAAGCCACGCGGGCAGCGGTGGCGTAGCGCCGGCCAGCGCGGAAGCGACGGACGCGCCGAACATGAATACGTATCCTGGCGCGAGCGCGACTCCGATCTTAAATGTGGGGCCGGGAACGCAGGCGCCGCACGCCACAAGTGTGCCGGGCCATGTGGTGATTGCGTCGCCGCAGGCGGTGAGTGCGGAAGGAGTGATCAATCCCGCAACGCTGGGCGGAGATTATCTGGACGCGACGCTGATGCCCGAAACGTCGGAAGTTCTGCTGCCGCCTTCGACGCGCAATTTCAACGACAACGTGCGGGTGGAGGGATTGACCATCGAAGGCGCGTCGCAAACGCTGGACGGAGTGCGTTGGAAGAATGTGACATTCATCGGCATGCGTCTGAGGTACGAAGGTGGCGGAATATCGCTGCAGAATGTGAAATTCGTGCGCTGCCGGCTGGGATTTGTGACGGATGAACGCGGCGCGAAGCTGGCGAATGCGATTGCGCTGGGGGAAACGTCCATCGAGATTCAGTAATGTTTCTTTGCGTGAATACTTTTCGTGTTTTTCTTCACGGATAATTGCAAAGATGGGTTGGTCGAGCATCTAGAAAACCTTCCACCGTGCCCAGAAACGCAGGATGGGCACCCGTTTTGTTTTTGACACTACGTTTTATTTTGTAAGGTTGTTGCCATACCTTGTCGTTTTCCGCGGTTTGCCAGCACTTGTAGTTCCTCCTAAAAGCGAGAATTGAATGTCCATTGAGAAATTTGTTCCGGCGGCAAATTCTGCGTTTGTGCCGGTGGAAGGGCCGGTGGCCGCGGCGATGATGCGGCCCGACCCGGCATCGAGCGGTTCGATTGGCCGAGCATCCGGCGCGGATGGCTCCGCGACGGCGTCGGGGAAAAGTCCTTACGGCGCGAACAACGAACAACTGCCGGAACGTTTGCAGGCGGCGTTGCTGCGGCTGGTGCAGCAGTATTCGTTCGAATCGGAAGCCACGCGGCGACAGGAAGTGCGGCGGATCAAGCAGGCGCATCAATTCTGGCGCGGCTTGCAGTATTTGTGGTGGAACGAGCGCGATCAGAACTGGCATTTGCCGTTCGAGCAGAAACTGGCGGATGGCAGTTCGGTGGACGATTTGCCGCGCTACGAATTCGTCACGAATATTTATCAGGCGTTCGGGTTGTCGCTGGTGTCGGTGCTGTCGCAGGACGTGCCGCGGGTGAGATTTTTCCCGGCTTCGGCGCAGGCCGAAGAGGACGTGGCGGCAGCGAAGGCGGCGACGGAAGTCGCGCAGCTGGTGGAACGAAATAATCGCATCGGTAATTTAATCGTCGAGGAAGCGTTCAATCTTTGGACCGACGGAAAAGTCGGGGCGTATGTGCGTTTCGTGGTGGATGGACAGCGGTTTGGATTTCATCCGGAGACGGAGATCGCGGCACGCGAAGTGAAGGTCGGTGATGACGTTTATGTTTGTCCTGATTGCGGGACGGAAAAACCGATCGTGAATCCGGAGGGGAAGTCTGACTCGTCAGAACGCACCCTTGCAAACAACGCAAGGATGCCGCACCCGGAAAGTCTTAACGCCGGAAACCAAAACCCGGAAAACACAAAACCCGAAACGCAGGCTCAAGAACAGAGTTGCGATTTGTGCGGGGCGTTGCTGACCGAGGAAGATTTTGTGGCGGCGGAGACGGTGACGGTGCCGGCGGCGCAGACGCGCCTGCGCGTGGCGAATGGGCAAGAAGTGGTGACCATGGTAGGCGGGCTGGAATTGAAGACTCCGCCGTGGGCCAATGAAATGCATGAGTATCCGTACCTGCAATGGAACATGGAAGTGCATCAGGCGCGGCTGCGGGCGGCGTATCCGCACGCGGCGGAAAAAATCGGCGCGCCGGTAGCGACCGGTGGACAGGAATACGAGCGGCTCGCGCGGCTGGGGCAATCGCAGGGCGGCCCGCTGACCGAGGGCGGCGACATCAACATTAATTTAATTACGTTTCAGCGGACCTGGCTGCGGCCTTGGGCGTTCTTCGCGCTGGACGATAAATCGCTGCGCGACGAGTTGCTGGAATTATTTCCGGATGGAGCGCACATCGCGTTTGCGGGCGACGTGTATTGCGAATCGCGCAATGAAAATATGGACGATCACTGGCGCGTGCTGCACGCGCTGCCGGGTGATGGGTCGAGCGGGCGTCCGGCGCTGGGCGATGCGCTGATCAGCGTGCAGGAGCGTTTCAACACGCTTTCGAATCTGCAGATGGAAACGTATGAGTATGGGATTCCGCCGATTTATGCGGACAGCGAAGTTCTGGATTTCGACGCGTTGCAAAGCCAGACCGCCGAACCAGGCGTGCACTATCCGGCGCGAGCCAAGCCAGGACAATCGCTGGCGGCGGGATTTTTTCAGCCCGAGCCGGCGGAAGTTCCTCCCGATCTTGCCGAGCACGCCGCAGATCTGATGGGGCCGGTGGCGCAATTTCTTACCGGCGCATTTCCGGCGCTATTTGGCGGGGCAATGGCGGGGAACGATACGGCGGCGGGCTATTCGATGGCCCGCGATCAGGCCATGGGGCGCATCGGTCTGGTGTGGCGGCGCATGAAATTCTTTCATGCGGACATCATGCTGCTGGCGGTGGATTGTTTCCGGCGCAACCGTCCGCACGACGTGGAAGTGACTTTGCTGGGGGCGGGCGCGGCGTTCGAATCGAAATGGATTCGCCTGGCGGATTTGAAGGGGAATTTATTCAGCTATCCGGAAACGGACGAGCAGTATCCGACTTTATGGTCGCAGCAACGCGCCGTGCTGCTGCAACTGCTCGGGAATCCCGATCCGCAGTTGCAGGCGGTGCTGGCGCATCCGGAAAATATGGCGCTGGTGAAACGGCTGATTGGGCTTGAGGAATTCGTGATTCCGGACGAGGAATCGCGCACCAAGCAGTATCGCGAAATCGCGCAGTTGGTCGCGGAGGTGCCGCTGGTACACCGGCAGGATGTGACGCCGGTGGTGGCGCCGGGAGTCGCCGCCGCTGCGGCGGCATCGGGTAGCGGCGCGGGAGTGGATGCGGAAATCATTCTGCCGAGTATTTTGCCGGATGAGTTTGCGGACAATCATGCGGTGGAGTTGGAGATTTGCATGAGATGGTTTTCGTCAGATGCGGGGCAGGTGGCGAAGATTGAAGCGCCATTGGGATACGCGAACGTGCGGGCTCATGCGCTGTTCCATCGGGATTATCTGCGGAAGCAACAGGCGCAGACGGTGGCTGCGGCGGGTCCGGTGATGCCTGCGGGTCGGGTTGCGCGACGGTAGCGAGGGTGAGGGCAAAGGCAACTGCAAAGCTCACCGCAGAGGGCACGGAGAAACGACAGCAGCGGGACGAGTACATTTGTGTAAAAAGTTTCGCGTTAGTTACAACGAGCGTTCCACGGTGCCGTTGCCTGGGCGGGCCGCGCCGTAGGCGCTGCGTAGCGACGGCGGCGGTGCTACCAGGCGCACGACGTGCAGCAGGCGTTCGGGTTTGAATGGCTTGGCCATGCAAACGACCGCGCCGAGCTGGTGGCTTGCGGAATAATCGGCGGGCTGCGCGGACTTGGTGAGCAAAATTACCGGGACGCGCTGCAGGCGATCGTTGCGCTTGATGATCAGGCAAAGATCGTGGCCGGTCATGTCGGTGCCTTCCACTTCGGCGAGGAACACGACCGGAACGGTGGTCTTCAAAATGTCGAGAGCCTGTTGCGCGGTGGAAACGATGATGACGGTGTAACCGTCATTCGAAAGCACGCTGCGCATGATGTCCGCGGTTTTGGGATCGGATTCGACGGCCAGTACCACGGATTGCTGCTTGGTGTGAGTGGCCGTGGCCGAACCGGGAGCGCCGGCGAGCGCAGGATCAGCGGCAGCACGAGGATTCACCGCGGCGTAATCTTTGGCGTCAATGAACTGTACGGCGACACCGTATTGCCCGTTCTGTTCGGTGACCCGCACGATTTCAGCATGTTGCGGCGAATTCAAATGCGCGGCGGCGGAAGAATACGGGAAAACGATATCAATGCGCTGGCCTTTCCAGTAACCCGCGCGCGCGGCCGTGAACAGCAAACCAAAACGCGAAACGTCAACGCTCTTGCAGACTTCTTCGAAGGGTTCCGGGCAGTTCACTCCGCGAACGTGAACCTGTGCGGTGATTTTGGCGCGTTTGCGGCGGCGGCGGTCGGTGCCATTGGGCGCGCTGGCGGCTACGCCTTGCGGATTTGGCTTGGCCTCTGCGGAGGCGACTGGCGTGGTGCTCATAACGTGACCTCAGTTTCGGCGGGCTGCGTGCGTCCCCCACGGACGGCATTACAGTTCCCCCGCTGTTAATTATATTTTTATAAGAATAATGTGGCGGCGGGAATAGTACCCTCGGCTAAAAAACGTAAACTTCCGGTTGGCTCAGTGCGCCTTATCCCCTAAGGCGCACTGCATCAATGACTTAGAGATGTCTCAAGTGTGGGTCGGATAGGCCGCACAATTCACGTTCATTGATTTTTGGAGAGCGACGAATGGCTTCGAACACAATTGCGCCGACGGCTTCCACGGCGCGCGCGAGCGATGACGAAATTTTGGGATTGGCACCGAACACGATTCGAAAATCGAATCGAGTGGTCGCAACGAAAAACATGGGAGAAAAACTTTCCGTAACATCGCCGCAAGCGGAGACGGATGATTTTCTTGCGGGGCTGGAATCCGCAGGGGGGCATGCGGACGCTGCAGACGCGTTGGCCGGTGATGCCGGCGAAAAAGCGGAGAACGTTCGCTCTGACGGCGATCCGGAAAAGCTGAACCAAGTGCTGGATGCGAATCCGGAACTGCGCGATGCCTGGCAGGAGGCGAAAGCGTATCGCGAAGTTTTTGCAACGCCGGCGGAGGCGCAGGCCGCGACGAAACTGCTCGGAGATTTGAATCGCATGGATGCGCTGTTTTATTCGCAGCGCCCGGAAGATCATGCGGAACTGGCTCGGGCTGTCGCGCAACTGGATCCGCAAGCGTTCGCGTCGCTGGCGCGGGCCATGACTGAATTGGCGAATTCGCCGGCGGCGAAAAGACAGGCAGCGGAAAATTCTGGCGCGACTTCGGCCGCGGCAGTTCAGCAGAGCCCGGGGCAGGGTGACGCCGCCAAAGTGAACCAGGCTCACGCGGCTGCGGCTCCCAGTTCGATTCCGGGCCTCACTCCCGCGCAGGCCGATTTTTTCCAGGCGACGAATTCCGCGGCGGTACACAGCGTGATGGAAGCGATTGAATCGCAGGTGGACCGGCTGCTGCCGGAGGGAATTTCAAAATCGGCACGCAACCGCGTGGCTGGCGAAATTTATCGCGAGCTCGATACCACGCTGCAGGGGAATCGCGCGCTGGGGCAACAAATGCGCGACGCATTTCGTTCAGGCGGCTTGGACGACGCACATCGGAAAGCGATCGTGTCGCTGGTTACCGGGCGCGCGCGCCAAGCGCTGCCGGGAGTCGCGAAACGTGTGCTGAATGAGTGGACGAATACGATCGTTTCGGCGAATCAGGATCGGCGCGCGCGCCAGCGCAATGCGGAGCGTCGCGTGGACATCAGCGGATCGGGAGGCGGCAACGACGGGCGCCACGCGGTTTCATCCCGGGACATTGATTACGGGCGCATGTCCGATGCAGACATTTTGAATTTGTGACCACTACAAGGTTTTGCGACCGGTGGAACTCTTGTATTCCGCGATGGAGTGCGCCAGCGTGTCTACGAATGATTTCAGGTTGGCGGTAGTGATGTGCGGCGGGACTTTCATCATTCCGGAGGCGATGAAATTGTCGATGGCCTTGGAGAGGCTGGCGTCAACGGTGGTCCAGTTCACGGTGCCGTTGGTGGTGCCGGTGACGATATAGGAATCAACAATGCGCAGCGATACGCCGGGCGTGAGCATGGCCATTACGCCGTTGTTGTCGTTCATCGCATTGGTGACGTCGAGCGAAAACCACTGCAGGTCCTGAGTCGAAACGCCGGTGACTGGATTGGCCAGCTGATTGGCAACCGCGGCGCTGACGATTTGGGTGACGGCTAAATCCTGCGCGGCCTGATTCGCGCTGCCATTGGCATTGGTGGGCGGCATGGCGTCGGCGATCGCGCTGGAAATGCCGACCAGCATTAGGTAAGTGTGATGCGTTTGCAGGATGGTGTTGACCGCGACGCCGTAAGCCTCGAATTGTCCCAGGGTCATTCCGTAGCGCGGCTGGGTGAGCTTCGTCGCCACGGCATTGGCCACGAAACATTCAATGGCGGCCTGCTGGCTGGAGGTGCAACCGGTGGGCTGAGCCGCAACGGGCCGGGTTAATCCCGCGAACAGTACGGCTGAAAATGCCGCGGCGAAAATCATATTGCGTAATTGCATGCGGAAGCCCTCCGAGTGGCTAGGTTTTTGCGTACTGCTCCGCGCGGGAGGGGTGCGCGAATTTGCTGCAACTATATTTTCGCCCGCTGGTACGTGACCTGTGGAGACTACGAGCTTGAGGTTGTAGGCGATGCAATGATGAACGCGCGCCGGCGGAATCGCAACTGGTCTGGGGAGCAGTGCATGGGACAGGCGCGAGGTGCAGTCGCCGAAAGGTAATGGCGCGTTCATAAGAAGTTTCCCGCAGTCGTCCGTGAAGGACATCCCGCAACAAGTCGCCGGCCGCGCTACGAGATTCGCGAAACACATTTCGGCCGCGACGACAGAATCCGGCGCCACGAATTCAGGCGCGCCGCACGAAATACAAATCCAAGGGAGAAATTAACCACATGACACAAATGCAGAACGCACAATCGGTTGCGCTGCAGCTGGAAAAAGTTCGCGACAAGCTGCCGCTGTTGTACGAACGCGACGACATCTTACTGACCATGATTCAACAGCGTGGAGACGTGGAGCGGGTCAGCTCGCGAAACATGCGGCTGCCGTTGCAGATTCGTCCGGGAGGCAAGGCCGGCCTGGCAAATATGGACGGCGGAGACCTGGGGCGCGGCTCTGGAACCGTGTACGACGTGGCGCAGGTGACGCCGGTATTTTTCCGGCACGCGGTGGAAATCACCAAGCTGGTGGAATACGCTTCGAACTCGCCGGAAAAATCCATCGAGAACACCGCCAAGCGCGAAGTGAAAAACGCGATGGCGCAGTTCCGTTCGTTTCTGGACAAAGTAATGCAGACCAACGGGAACGGCGTGCTGGGAACGGTCAGCTCGATCACGACCGCCGGCTTGCCGGCCGGAGTCGCGGCGCAATTCGGAATGGCCAAGCCGCCTGGGGCGCAGCTTTTCTATTACAACCAGACCGTGCAAGTTTACGATCCCACGCTGACCACCAATCGCGGTTCGGCGAATGTTTTGCTGGTTGATCCATTCAACTCGCTGCTGCAGGTGGATGCGTTGCCCACCGGCACCAGTGTCAACGACGTGATCGTGCATGATGGGCTTACCGGCGCGCAGCCTACGTCGCTATTCGGAATTTTGTACCACCAGACCAACGCGACGACCGGGACGTGGCTCAACTTGAATCGCACGACCTACCCAGTGGAACTGGCCACGCCGGCGGTGAACGGAAACAACTCCGCGATCACTCCCGGGGCGGTGCGGCTGGCGATCAACAAGGTGCGGAAATCGTTGGGCTCGAACCAGGTGGCCAAGCTGATCGCGTACACCGCGCTCGAGCAGGAGCATCAGTGGGAACAGCTCGGTGTGACGATTTCGCAGATCATCAAGGAAGGAGCGGGCGGACGCGCGAGCGACCTAGACTTGCTTTTTACCGGAGAAAAATCCATGGCCGGCGTGCCGATCAAATCCTCGATCAACGCCAATCAGACCCGCGTGGATTTTCTGGATTTATCGCACTGGGGACGGGCGGTGATGCAGGACATTGACTTTTACGACGTGGGCGGGCAAACCGTGTTTCCGATTTACGGCACCAGCGGCGGACTTTCGGCGGCGTATATTTTTTACTTCGTCACCGGATTTCAGGTGTGGAACGAATCGCCGCGCAGCGGGTCGTACATCAATAATTTGGCGATCCCGACTGGATACTAGAGGCGGAAAAGAGAAAAGTAAAAATGAAAAAGGGAAGGGGCGGCAGAGATGCCGCCCTTTTCTTTTGCGGATCACGCGAATTGCTGTTCGATACAAATGAATGCATCTCCGCAAATTCGGGTGACGCGCGAAACGTATGAGACGCCCGCGGGGATTTGCGAGCGGGTGATGGCGGCGGGCGGGACCAACGTTTATGGCGAGGCGAACTTTCGCGTGGTGTGGGGCGGTTCGCGACTTACCTGGATTGGCGGGCGCTGGACCGATCGCGACGCGAGCGGCAACGTGATTCGCGAAGCGATCGAAACGCGGCAGGTGCCGAAATATTTGCCGATGGATCGCTGGCACATCGAGCGCTGGATGTCGCCGGAATCGTACGGATCTCCGGAAGAGTGGCTAGCACAAACCACGGAAGTGGAAGACGGAATACGAATCGCGGCGCTGGGGCCGTATCCGGCGCGGGGCGAATACGAACATTGTTTCACGCTTGCGGCGGCGGATGGCGGGTACCTGCCGCTTTCTCCCGCGGCGTGTGATTGGATCGTGCGCGCGGTGGAATGGGCCAGACGGCAGCCGCGCCGGGAGCAAGGCGGGGCGATCGCAGCGCGGGAGGCAAGACGCGCGCGCGATTGGGATCGCGATGCGGACGCACTGCTCGATGATGCCGTGCCGGCGTTTCACGGCGCGCCATTTGTGGGCTGCGCAGGATGAGGCTGTAGGAAATTTTCGAACAGAGGACACCACTTGAATATGAACACGACATCCACGGACACTGCGAGCGCAACATCCGGCATTCGGCGGGACATTTTGATTGATACCGGCGCGAGAGGCGAAATGGCAGCGACGGTTTCGATTGCTTCCATTTCGGATCAGGATTGGTACATTTCGCGGACGCACGGGGTGTATCACATCCCAGCATGCGCGAAAGGTCAGTCCTGTTCACTGTTGATGATTACGGCACGCGGAGACGCGCTCGATCTCGGGGACAATCGCCGGTTCCCGTTCACAATTACCGCGCAACAGATCGCCGAAGATTTGCTGCAGGACCTGCATGACCACGGAATTTTTATCTGCGCGGGCCCGCGGCCTTCGGCCGAAGAGCTGGCAAGCGCCACGCTGCGACGCGACGGATATTATCAGCGGCTGATTACCGAAGGCGACACGATGTGGGCCCGCGGACATTCCTTTCGCGAAATTTCGGACCTACACCGGCGCGCGGCGATTGCGCTAGGAGTGGAACGCGAATGGGCTTACGTGCCGATGCGTATGGGCGAATGCCCGGCGTGCGGCGAAAAAGTAAAAATTGGTGTGGCGGTTTGCCGGTACTGCGGTGCGATTCTGGATGAAGAAAAAGCCGCGAAGCATGGATTGGGTGCGGGAGCAGCAACTGCGCGAGTGAAGAGGATGAGTGGGGAAGGGACGGAGAATTCCGAGAAGAGGAATCGGGGCTGAACTTGCGAGACCATGCCGCGATCAGAATTCGAAAAGGCGCAAAAAAAGCAGGCCGAAGGCCTGCTTGATTTGTACCTGAGTTCAGTTTGTGGATTACGCGATGTTCGGTGACGAATTCAGCCGGCGGCGCGACAGCAGCGCGAGGCCCAGAAGTCCCGCTCCGAGCAACAGCAAGGATCCCGGTTCGGGAGTACCGACGATGCTGGCCTGGCCAGAGGCGATGGAATCGAATCCGAAGCCGCAGCCCAGGCAGTAGCCGCCCAGAAAGTTGAAGGTGGCAGGCGGGTTATTCAGGTCGAAACCCAGGCCCAACCAATCGAGTAGCACGAGCGTTCCAGTAGAACCTTGGACCGTAAACCAGTTGAATGGCAGCGGGCCAAAAACCGTGCAGTTATTCGAGGTGGCGCCATTGCAGGCGTAGCTATTGCCGTCGAGTGTGAACGAGGTGTTGATCAGCTGCAGCGTGGAGCCATTTTGATCGAACTCGAGCGTGCCACTGAACGTGCCGCCGGAGGCCAGCGTGCCGGAGACGTTGTAGGTCGCGGTGGAATCGGCGCGCGCGGTATTGGGCAGCAGCACAAACATGGCGGCGAAAATCGCGAGCGCCAGAAGGCGGGTTACGATTCCGGTTCGGCTGCGGTGTGACGTTGTGGTTGGGCTGGTCATACGGCTCCGGGTTAACAAGAATTCGACGGGATAGGGAGTTAAACACCCACCCCGCACGATGATTAAATGCAGGTCGCGTGCCAAAATCAGGGGGTACGGACGAATCGGCATGGTCGGAAGAGCGGGCGGGCTTTTGGGTGATGGTCAAAGAATGGCATTGTTTTTGGGGATTCGCGTCAAGTTCGAGGTAACCCACGGCAAACAGTTTTGTCCTATATCCATCCCACTGATTTTCCGGTATTTGCACTGCTTCGCTGGTTCGGCTTGCTGCAATAGCAGATTCAAACGACCCACAATCGCGCCATGATGGGGAATTTGTGGCACATTTGTGGCAGCGTCTTTTGGGTAGCCGCGGCGTATCAAATTGAGCCGGACGGCCAGCACCGCGGACTTGGGTATCCAGAGGTGAAATGATTTGATGCGATTAGCCAATCATTTTCCCTCCGACCGAAGAGCCCAAAGCGCAGGATTGCGTGGTCGTTTCGCCGTTCGTTGGGTGGTGGAAGCGAATTAGAATCGAAGCGAAAGTTGGTACACAAATTTGACTCAGGCGACTGGACGGGATGAAACCAATGGCGAGCGTGAAGAATAAGTTCTGCGCGACGAAGAGAGTAATTCTGGCAGCAATGCTTGGGTTGGCGTGGGCCGCGTGCATGGCGAGTCCGGCGGCGGCGCAGGGATCGCGCAGGGACGACATTGTTTTTGGCCCCGCGGGCCATCCCGTGGCCGGTGCGACGGTGAGAGTGTGCCAGGCCACCGCGACCGGCACACCTTGCGCGCCGCTGGCTACCGTTTATACCGACGCGACTCTCACAGTGGCGGCGCCGAATCCATTTCAAGCCGACGGCATCGGCAATTATCATTTTTACGCGCCGGCCGGGCGTTACCTGCTGCAGATCACGGGGCCGCAAATCAGTGGCGCGATCACCTACCCCGACGTAATTCTTCCCGCGGATGTTTCGTCGTCCGGTTCGGGCAACAACATTTCAGCATTTGGATTGACGCTGGGTGGCAATCTGACAGTGGCGGGCAACGCCACGGTCAACGGAACGCTGTCCTCCACAAATTTCAATCCCGGAACGCTCACGCCTAACACGGTCAATGTATTGGGAAACGAATCCGTTGGCGGACCGCGCCCGCGCGTTGACGTGACCGCATTCGGAGCAAAGGGCGACGGCGTCACGGACGACACCGTGGCGATTCAGGCCGCGATCACGTTCGTCTGCAATGCATTCCGCGTCAACACGGGCGGCGGCAGCATATTTTTCCCTCCTGGTGTTTACATCTTGTCGCAACCGCAGCTGCCCTCGACCTCGGCAATCTTCACGCTGCCCTGCAGCGGGCTGCATTTTCTCGGTGGGAATGGCTCCGGGAATGCAATCGGGGGAGCACAATTCAATCGCGCGCCGCAAACCCGGCTGACGGTGAACAACCTGGGATCAAATCCGAACGCCGCAGCCGTATTTTCGCTGTTTGGCAACGTGACCGGTAGTGACACGTTTGAAAACCTGACTATTAATGCGCACAACCAGGCGATCAGTATGTACGCGTCCAACGAAAACGCGCTGCGCAACGTCTGCCTGACCACCCCCGTGACCGGGCAAACGGATAACACGCCGCTGAAGATCACCAATACTTTCTGGTTTTACATGGATGGAGGCTGCCTGCAGGCCGGCAACGGCTCGCTGCCATTGGCCGAGTTTACCGGGGAAGCGCCGCTGGGCATCGAGGCCCCGCTGGTGGGACTCGCCTATTTCACCAGTGTCCAGGGCATCGGCGGAGGTTTTCAATATATTCAGCGGGTCAATACCGCGGGGAGCGGCCCGGGAAACTTTGTGTTTCGAAACATTCCAGCGATTGAAGATTCCACCACCAGCTTTTTCACGATTACCAACGCCACCGGAAATCCGGGAGGCGCGGCGTTGCCTGCGTTTTCGGAAATTACCTTCGACAACACCACCACGTCCGACGCCGGAACCGTCAATAACGCGATCCTTGAATTGAATTCGAGCGGCACCCTGCTCAACGGCGTGTATGTGTTGAACGCGTTCTCCGGCAACGGCCAAGGCTCGGCGGTAAAGATTGACGCCGGAGCGGTGCAGAACTGCCACGTGCTGGGTGGTTCGGGGCTGGCGGTGACCGCCGTAATTGACGGGAACGGAACCCCGATCGGCAGTTGTTCGGTGGAAAATTCCAGCGGATTCGATTACGTGGTGAGCACTTCGAACCCCGACCGCCTGCGCAGCGACATTTTCACCATTGGAAATTCAGACGGCCCTCCGTTTCGCGCGACTGCTTCGGGGAGCCGCTTTGCCAGCGTGGCGATCGATCCGGCGCTGGGGTTTCTGTTCAACACCGGAAACAGTTTTGGTTTCGGAGCTTCGCTGGTTGAAAACTCGACCGGCACGATTGATTTGCAGTTTGCCAATGTGTATCCGCCGAAGAATGTGGCGGCAACGGCCACGACCGGCGGCACATTGGCCGCGGCAACGTACTATGCCACCGTGGCTTCAACACCCGACAATTGCACGCACCAATCAGTGCAGTCGGTGCAAAGCGCGGGCATCGCGCTTTCTGGCGCGAACAATGCAGTGACGGTGAATTGGACGCCGCCGGCGCCCGGAATGGTTCCGGTGGCGGGATACTGCGTGAATATTTCCACTTCTCCGGACGTGCGAGCTCCTTCGGCTTGGCTTCCGCAGCAGAGCGGTTCGACCTTCGTCTCCGGTGCAGGGACCACCAGCACGACGATGAACGCCTTGCCCACGGGCGGCATCTTGATGACTTCGAACACGCTCACGGCGGCGCACCGCTTTACACCAACGTCGCTGGGAATTAATCAGACCAATCCTCAATTTAATCTGGACGTGAACGGTTCGGCGGCGGTGAATTCCTTGAACCAGGTGCAAAAGGCGGAGCGCTTCGCGGGCGCCGATGCCGGGGTGCAAATCAACGCGTGCCTTATAGCTGCGGCTTCGAGTTCCAGTCTGTGCGACGCGCGCGGGTTGAAAGGAACGCTAGCCGGGACGCACCACATTTCGATTCCCGCCGGCACCGTGTTGCTGTGGGGCGGCGCGGAACTGACCATCAGCGATTCGACGACGAATGATGCCATCGAACTGACCGGCGACGGCGCGTCGGTCATCGGGTATCAGGAAAGCGGAATCGGAACGGTGTCGCATCCGGATACTTCCGGAATGATCGCTTGCGCCACCACGGGTTGCACGGTGGTGAAAAATCCCAATCAAGCTACCGCGAAAATCAATTTCGTGCACATTGAAGGCATGTACCTGCAGGCCAATGGCGCAAATTCCAAAGTTATTGATATGACGTCTATCGGCCACTCGGACATCGAAAACAATAATTTGCAGCTAGGCACCGGCGGCAATTCGTTCGGCGTTTTCGGAAGCTCCTCGATTGGCGGCTTCGACGGGTCGAATACGATCTTTAAGCACAATAATTTTCAGCCGGAAACGGCGGGCGACACCTGTTTTTCGCTGGCCGGAACATTCAACGCGGTGGTGCTGGAACAAAATGCGTGCGTGCTGCCGCCCGGTGCTTCGACTGGATTCACCTTCGCGAAAGACAGCAGCGGAAATTATCCCAACAACGACGAAGTCTACGGAAACGATTGCGAAACTTCCTCGCAGGCCTTCAATCAGGTTTGCTTCAACATCGTCGGCGTCACTTCGATTACCTTTGGGCCGAACAATCGCTGCGAGAATGTTTTTAATTGCTACCAGTTTCCCTCGGACGGCTCGGCGGTCGGGATTCACGTCCTCGATCCGTATCTTTCCATCACCAACAACACGCAGATCAAGCCCAACGAACCGGCCACCGCGATGGTGGCCATTGATAATAACGGGCACAATTGGACGCCTTCGATGCATTACGGCATGAACGATCTGGCCGGCGAAAATCTGCTGGGCAATGGAAGTTTCGAGGGCTGGCAGAATACGACGTCGCTGTATTACTGGGGCGGCGTGACCGCGACCGGCACGATCAATCAGCCGGGCAGCGGAATTTATTTGCAGAATGCATCATCAAGCTCCACGCCGGCAGTGGATGGATTTACGCAGGGTGCGTTTAGCGTGCGTGTCGGGGACGGTGCGACGGCGGGCCTAGGCGTGAACTCTGGCTGCATTCCGGTGGACGCGACCCGGGAATACACGTTGATGTTCCGCGTGGCGTCCGGCTCCACATCCAATAATTTCCGGCCCGGTGTGCGATTTTATTTCGATGCGAACTGCACCACTGCGGACGTGATTTCGACGGTGGCGACCAACGCGCGGGTGCTTTCGCCGGCGAACTATGGCGGCACTTCCACGGCGACGGGGAACTATCAATCCACCAACGCGTCGCTGACCTACAACAATGGAATTTCCTGCGGATGCAACGTAACCGGCGCGGACTGGCAGGTGAGCACGGCCGGGGCCTGGACGCCGACGCGCAATTTCGGTTTGATTTTTCGGGTGCCGAACGGATTTTCAGTGGGTACTTCGGTGGCTCATTCCATGCGCGTATTTTTGCTGGAGAATACGGCCGCCGCGAACAACTACGTCTATTTCGACGACGTGATTTTGTCGCAAGGGCCGGTGACGCCGGACCTGCGCCTGGCGCCGCTGCACGATTCGCAGAATCCGCAGGTATACGGCTCGCTGGGGATTTCGCAGCACTTGAATCAGGGCGCGGCCAATACGTTTGCGGGCAGCGTCGCGCTGGCCGCCGGCACGGCCACGGTTACGTTTCCTACGGCCTACAATTCCGCGCCGGTGTGTACCGCGAATGACACGTCGGCGATCGCCACGGTGCGGGTGCAGACCACGGCAACCACGCTGACGCTGACGCAATCTAGCGGCACCGACACCATCATGTATGTGTGCGTCGGGAATCCGAACTAATTTCACCGATCCAACTTCACCGAAGAAATCGTCTGTCGAGCCTATCCATGCACATCCCTGAATCCGCGCATTTGTGGGCTTTATTTATTGGTGGGCACGGACTTCATGTGATCAAGCGCGCGAGTTTATCCGCGGGTTCGACATTGTCGGGAACGAAGACGCGGATGGAGTGGCTGCGGACCAACGCGCTGGGTCTGGCGATCCGGTTGTTCGTGAACGCGGCGGCGTTTTCGTATTGGCTGGCGCATCCGGCGGCGGCCACGCACGCGGTTGGCGCGCTGGGAATTCCGGCTAATTTCACACTCGAGCCGGGGCACGCTACGGCGGCGATGTTCGGATTATCGGGCGACAGCCTGGTGGATTGGGCGGCGGCGAAGGTGCCGTTCTTGCAGAAGGAAATTCCGGCGATGGATCACGGTGCAACTTAGAAATCCCGCACCCATTCTTACCCTGACTACGAAGTATCTTTCACTGCGATGCCTTGAATTTCGAAACGCGCGCCGAGGAGCAGCGGGCCGGAGCCGATGAAGGCGCGGGCCGGGAATGGCGCGCGAAAATAGGCGCGGTAGACTTTGTTGAAACTGTCGTAGGCGCTTAGATCGGGGCAGTAGATGGTGAGCGAGACGACGTCCTGCATGGTGAATCCGGAGCGAGTGATGGTATCGCGCACTCCATCGAGCACCAGGCGCGCTTCGTGCTCCACATCCGTCGGAACCTTTCGCGTGGCGGGATCGAAGCCGATGTGTCCGGCGAGATAGAGCGTGTTTCCGGCCAGCACGGCGTTGCTGAAGGGCAGATCACCCATGCCGCCGGGTCCGGGGATGAATTGGCGTTTTTCGGCAGTGGCCATGAATGTTCTCCTAAAATAATTTCCGAACTATCGTAACGCAAACCGCGGGCCGCGGCGCGATTTCGCGCGGCGCGGCAATTCGCCAAATGTAGTCACGCTGCAATCATCCGACCGGAGGGATCATGCCCGTCGTTCCGACAACCGCGTACGCGCAAGCCGAAGACGCGCTGACCCTGGCGCGCGCGCTGGTAAACGATACGGCCGGCGCGGTGTTTACCGACACGCTGCTGATGCCGCTGCTGAATTCGGCGTACCGCGGATTGCAGCGCGAGCTGGCGGAAAACGGAGTCAGCGTGCTGGTCGAGCAGCAGGATATCGAGCTGGACGTGAATTCTTCCACCGGAGTGACCAACACCGAACTGAGCGACGTATCCAGCCCGCAGCTGCCCACCGACTGCCTGATGCCGCACATGTTGTGGGAGCGCATCGCCGCGAATACCGGCGACGTGTTCACGCCCATGGAAAAATTCACCAGCGGCGGCGCGATGCTGAACCTGCAGCCCAGTTCGTTCCTGCAATTGTGGGAGTGGCGCGAAGACAAAATTAACTTGATTGGCGCGACGCAGTCCGTCACGGTGCGGGTGCGCTACGAGAGAATTCTGCCGGCGTTGACACTGGGGACCGATCCGATTCAGATTCGCTCAGCGACCGACGCTCTGGGATTTGCGACGGCTGCTTTGGCGGCACGCTCGCGAGGAGCGCGTGCGCTAGCCGTGGATCTGCTGGGCGCGGCGCAAACCGCCATCGAAGAATTAATCAACCGCTACATACGTCCGGAACAAGCCAAGGGGCGAAGACGGAAACCGTACGGGTATCGCCGCCGCACAATTTATTTGTGAAGAGCTGGAACTGAAGCTACTTTCCCGCCGCGACGATCAGCGTGCAGGTGTAGCCGCGGGCGCCGTTCTGCGCCGAGCCGTGCACGGTGAGCATGAACGTGCCGGTGGGAGTGAAGGGAATTACGGTTGCGGTTTTGTTGCCGCTGCCGCAGCCGGCCACGGTGATGATGATCAGCGCGAGGGCGACCATGCTGGCCGCCAGGTGTTTACGCACGAATTTCTGTTGCCGTGCCAGGGCAAAAATAAACAGCGAGCACACAAAAATTAAAATCGCGAAACGAAGCCACACAGTGCGGGAGATCGCCGCCTTCGCACCCGCGGAAGCCAAGCCGATGTCGCGTGTTGCAGTTTCGCCCGCGGATGGTCCCGAACCATTTCCGCCGCGCACGTTCCCCAACCCAGCCAGCAAAGCCGCGCGCCCTAATCTCTGCGTGGACATCGGCGGCGTCGGAGGCGTGGGCAGCGTTTGGGTGCCTTTGGTCGTGGTGGTCTGAATCGTCATGTTGAACATCAACGGTGTTCCGGCGACAATCTGCACGGAAAGCGAACTCTGCAATGGTTCGGTGACGGACGTACCCAGCGAAAGGCCGCACGTCGTGGGATTGCCTACCGCAGTGACTGGCGAGATCGGCAAGCCGGACGGGCACACGAGATTCACCGTGCCGCTGAAAGTGTTATCCGGAACGATTTGCAATTGAAACGTAGCGAAATCGCCTTGCACGATCGTGGTTTGATCGAAATTGCTGTCCGGGAGATCCACACAGGAAGTGCTCGGCGAAACCACGCAGCCGATTTGAAAATCGTCGGCGATGCCGGTAGCTGCGGCGGTGACCGGAGTGGCGGCGCCGGTGTAGTTGACGCTGAGCACGGAGCAGCGCGAATTTAGAGTTGCTGAGGAACCGCAAGTCACGCCGTCATTCGTCTGGAAGGGCGAGGCGTTCGCGGTGGGCGTGAAGGCCACGTTGAACGCGCAACTGGAATTCGGGGCGAGCGACGCGCTGCACGAGCTATTCGTAACCGTGAAATCGCCGGTGTCTCCGGTAAGAAAACTGGTGGTGATTCCGGAAAGCGGATTTGCAGTGTTGTTGGTCAGCTCGAAGGGTTGGGTGGGCGAAGTGCCGCCGATCAGCTGGTCGCAGAAAATCGTGTCGGAATCGGTGCAGGTGCCGATCGGCGCGGTGAGAATGACGCCGGTGGCCGCGGCGCCCAGCAGGTTGAAGCGCACTACGTTGCGCATGCCTTGATTGGCGACGAAAAGATCGCCCTTGGCATCGAACGAAATATCGCCGGGGCTGCTCAGTCCGCGCGCCGCGAGCGTTACCTTCGAGGAAAAAGCATCGAGCCGCAGGATTTCATCGGAGCTCGCGCCGGGATCGCTGTAGGCGATGAAAAGATTTCCGCCGCCGTCCACGGCCAGGCCGGTAGGTGTGATGCGCGAGGAGTTGGCGCTCTTCTGCGCCGCGGCAAATAGTTTCGCGGGATTGATGGCCGGCGTGCGAATTTCGCGCGTTTGCGTGTTGATGGCGAGGATGACTCCCGTCTGCGGCGAAGAAGCAAACACGATGCCGCCATCGAGAGTGACGGCGACGCTGCCCGGCGCCACCATGTGCACGAGAGTTTCGAGTTGTCCGGCCTTTGGCGAAGATGCGCCATAAAGCACGTCAATCGAGTTCGCCGCGGAATCGGCGATGTACAGATTCCCGGCGCGATCGAGCGCGAGGCCCATGGGCTCGGAAAGTTCCACGTTCTGCCGCGGGGCCCAGCGTCCTGCAACGCTGCGAATGATTCCTGGCTCGCTGCTGGCCGGGCCGGCGACCATGCGGATGGTCGAATTACCAGTATCGGCAATGTAGACGGTGCCATCCGGAGCGACGGCTACGCCGCTACGTACCGTGATGTCCGTTGAATTCAGGTCGAGTTGCGCGGAAATCGCCGCGCCCCCATCGCCCACTGAACCGACCGTACCGACGCCGGCGACAGCGGCCATTGATTTTGCGGTGCTGGCTGCGGCGTTCGCCGCCGCCACGGAACTGGCCGGCGCGAGAAACGAAAATATCTTGTTCGGCTTGTCGGCAGAGGCTACGAACAGCTGTTCGGGCGATGCCGCGATGGCAGCCGCCGAAGTTGAGGCCGCTGAATTTAATTTGGCAACCGTTTCATTCGTTGGTGGGGCTGCAGTGAGTGTTCGGATGCCGATATTCGAAGCGACGATGGTCGGCGCGATGCCGTTGGACGCTGTCGGGGCGATCGCCGCCGGCGCGGGCGTCGCTGTTGACGAGGCGCTTGAGGCGGTTTGCAGCTGGGGTTGGCCTTGCGCGTTGGCATTTGTGGCCGGATTTTCCAGCGCGAGGCTCAGCGCCAGCGCCGCAAAAATCGCCACCATCAACGCACACAAAATTCTCAATCGCCGCACTCATCTCCCCCTAAATTGCAGTTTACACAGAACTTCGCATAACGGTAATGCGCTAGCTTCGACGCTCTTGGATTCATCTGCAGGCGTTCGGGTTGCGTCAAGGACTGCACATCATAGCAGTGATTTGCAGGATGTGAAAAGGGATGGCGGCGAATCGCCGGAGTAGGCGCATCGAGCGCGATTCGCTTAGGCAGGCAAATTTCTGGAGGGAAACATGGCACTGACATTTTCTTTGGTGGACACCTGGGATGACGGCAAGCGGATCCATGTGAGCGGCACGGTCGTGGCGACGGGGAACTACGCGACCAACGGCGACACGCTCGATCTTTCGCAGGTGCCGGTGATTGCGTCCGCGCAGCCGCCGATTCAAGGCACGGCCTGGATGGACGGCCTCGCCGGGTTCGACTATGTTTTTTCTCCCGGCGCCACGATGAATGCGAACAAAGTAAAAATGTTCGCCTGTGGCGCGACGGCGGGCGCGGCTTTCCCGGAGCTGGCGGCCGGGGCGTATCCCAGCCAAATCACGGCTGACACCATTACGTTCTACGGGATATTCAAGAAACTGCAGTAGGTTTTTGGGAACTCGGACGGAAGGGGATAGTGAGATTACTATCTAGGCAGGTCGATCTTGCTAAAGACCATTCGAGAGCTTATATTAGCCGCCTGCCATGACGGGCTACCTACCGTTTGCCGGACGGAATTCGATCGCCGAAATGACGATCGGGGTTCAGTTCGCCGTTCCCTTTGACTCCAAAGTGGGTGAAAGTGCAGACGCTATCCGTTCTGCATTCGCAATTGACTTTCCAAAGTATGATCCGCTGCAGGCGTTTACCGTCAATTTTGGCAGTCCGATATTTCCAATGCCGGCCGCCAACACGGGTCCAAATGTCAGCGGTTTCAGTTTGACCAAGATCAAAGCGGATACGTCGCCGGCCCGGATTCTTCGAGTAATGACAAACATGATTTCTGCGCATTTTATGGAGTACACATCTTGGCGGGAAATAAAGCCCCAAGCAACGGGTTACATTACGAAGTGTATCGAAATACTCGGGATATTAGAGAGAAATCCAGCGGTCGGAGTTTTGCTGCGATATGTGGACCGATTTACGTTCGACGGCATGCCTGAGAGTGGCACGGCCGATGCTCTATTTAAGTCGTCGACCAAATTTGTTGCTCCCCGAGTGATGCACAGCGGTTACCAATGGCACTCGAATTCCGGATGGTTTGAGCCGATTTTTAGAGACGCACAAACGTTAAACAACCTAAATGTCTCTAGTGTCAGGACTCGATCAGCTTCCGGGATCACGGTAGACCACACTAGCATTCTTAACCTCTCGAAACCGTGTGGTTCATTGAGCGACCTAATAGCCGGTGCTGGGGATCGGCCGGCCCTTCAGGTGATTCTAGACAAACAACATGATGCGAACGCTTCACTACTAAGGGATTTACTGAAAGAAGAAATGCTTGATACAATAGGTCTCAAAGGGTGAGCATAGATGCTTGATACAGACATGATTTGGCCTGAAGTCTTCTCGCAAGCTCCCGTTGTTAGATTCGACGCGCCAGCTTCCGGTGGAAGCGTCTTCATCGCCGACGACAAGACCTCGGTGATAGTGCTGAGTGTTCCTGCCGAGTACGATTTCACTACAAATCCCACGAAGGATCTATTCGACAGACTGAGTGACTTAAAGTCCAAATATTCCGTTTCATACATGCCCGGCGGAATCTCTCCGTCCGAGTGCGCATTTCGAGATGCCCGCAAGTTCGTGCTTACCCTGCCGTTGACTCAAATGGAAAAACCAAAGATCCATGTTGCCTCTGATGGCGAGGTCAATTTCCAATGGGTCGGTGACGACTTTAGGATCGATCTTGGTTTTTATGGAAACGACAAGTTCTCGTTCTATGCCACTAAAAGCGGTTCGGAACCAATTTTAGCCGACGAAGTTCCGGTTAAAGACGGTATTCCAAGGGCGCTAGTGGATTTTGCTTCGAGTGCTTAAGCGAACGGCGTGTCAGGGCAGCCCCATCGCAGCGAGGAGTCTTCCGCAGCTCCGTGGTTGTCTCCGGGGTTAGTTCGTTCCGATGAAGTCTTATTGCGAACGATTCTAGATCCAGATCACTTGGATTCCAGCGGAAGGCTTGCCATAGCAGCGATATCTCTCGCCGACATTCGACACCGCGGGTGGTCCGTTGAGCGAAGACAATTCACAACACTAACACGAGTGAAATCCTTCCAGGCGAAATGGAAAAACCGCAAGCCGTCTGTGCGTCGGTTCTATGTCATATTACTGCGAGCCGGAGAAATTCGGCAGCCAGACTCAATAACGTCCGCTCAGGATTTCGTCATTGTGGACGCTGCCGTCTGGAGAAATCCCGGTCACGCAGCAGTGCTTCTTTCTCGGGACCTCCCCGAAAGCGCGGCCAGACGTCTACGCAATGAACTTCTGAAAAGGCTTCCGGCCCACATTGACGTTCACAAGGCGTTTGATGGTGCGGATTCTTTTGGCTATTTGAACGGAATGCTAAGGCAGATCAGCGCTTTCGTGATGTCCGCTTGCCGTTTGGTTCTCAGCTCTATTCGCTCAGTCTTCAACTGATTCTGACACGACACCTATCCACCTGGCGCTCGGGTCCTCCGTGCGCGGAGCTAATTAAGTTATGTCTATCGAATCATTTTCGCCATTGCCGCTGAACGTTTTCGGTTCCTGGGTCACGCTGCTCGATCCTTCGGACGTGCCGCCGGGCATGTCGCCGAATCTTGCCGACGTGGAATTTTTCCCTGGAGGCGTGCGCACCCGCGCCGGACTTGCCTCACAATTCTCGCCGCTGGCGGGCGCGCCGCAGATCAACGGCGTAAAAACCTACGCGACGACCAACCTGCTGCAGCGTTTCCTGGCGCTCGATTCGCTGGGGAATATTTACAAAGAAACCTCGCCGGGAGTTTTGTCCCTGGGTGTTTCGGGCGTGGCGCCGAACATGTTCATGGCGTCCACCACGCAATTTGGCCGCGAGTACATGGCGTTTTCCGACGGCCTGCTGGGGCAGGACATGCCACGGCAGTATGACGATTCGTTCCTCGATCGCGTGAGCCAGACTGGCCCGGGAGAAGGTCCGGCGGTGGCGGACGCGACCGCTACGGGGAATATTTCTCCCGGAGTTCACCGGTGCTCGGTGATTTTCGTCACGCGCCAAGGTTATTTCACCGCGCCATCGCCGCCGGTGTCCTGGACCGCGGCCGGGTCGAAACAAGTGAACGTCACGAACATTCCGACCGGGCCGTCGAACGTGGTCGCACGCTTGCTGGCCTTTACTGCCAGCGGCGGCGCGACTTTTTATCAAGTCCCGGCGACGATGACGATCAATGACAACACGACCACGTCGCTGGTTGTGGATTTCACTGACACGATTTTGCTGAGCGGCGCGAGCATGGATTATTTGTTCAGCGAAATCGAGCTGCCGGATCAACTGGGAGTTGTCGCATATTCCGAGCGGCTTTTCTGGTGGGGCGAACGCTCGAAGATGGACAACTGGCGCAATCTTTCGTTCGATGGCGGCTGGGATGCTTCGGGCAACGGGCGTCCGCTGGGCTGGATTCTGGATAGCGTGTTTGGCGCGGGCGCCGGGCGCGAACCGGTAAATGTGGTGTGGGGCGATGCGTATCGCATCACTGCTGACGGCGTGACCGCCGAGCGCGGCTACATTTCACAGGACGCGATCACCGATGCAGCGGGAAATCCGCTGCTGACCATCAACGCGGATTATTCGGTGCGCGCGCATATCGCCCGCAGCGCGAACTTGAGTGCCGGAACGCTGCGCATCAACGCGTTCAGTCCCACGCTGGGGCAAATCGGGCAGGGAATCGCGGTGACCGCGGCGCAGGCGGGTAGCGCTTACGTGGAATTTACGGCGGATTTATTTTCAGTGCAGGCCACGCTGCCCACGGATTTGACGCTGCGGGTTTACGCCGATGGCGTTCCGGCGCCTTCCGGCGAATCGTTTCTGGTGGATAACATCGAAATATTTCTGACCAATTCGGTACAGAACGCTTCGCTGGTGCGCGCTTCGTCCACCGAAGCGCCGGAACGCTACGACGGCGTCACCGGAATTCAAAGCATCGCCGAAAATAATGGGCAGGGAATTCGCGCGGCGTTCACCCTGCGAAATAATTTGTATTTCGTGAAGGAGCGTTCGTTGTACGTGACCGCGGACGACGGCGTGAACGAGCCGGCGCTGTGGCAGGTGGAGGAAGTTTCGAACAAAGTGGGAACGCCTTCGGCGCACGGCGTGGGATACGGCGAGGAGTGGGTGGTGATCGCCGGGCGCTCCGGGCTTTATTACTTCAACGGCAGCGAGCCCATAAAATTGTCGCAGGAAATTCAGCCCACCTGGGACGCGATCAACTGGCAATTCGGTCAGCGGCTGTGGGTGCAGGTGGATACGCAGCACAAACGCATACTGGTTGGCGTGCCGATGGGCAGCGCCACACAGCCGAATCAGATTCTGGTGCTCGACTACACGGAAAGTTTGCAGGATCCGATTGCGGCGCTGCCCGCCGGTCCCGAACACGGCCGAAAATGGGCACCGTGGAATATCGCCGCGAATTCCTGCGCGCTGATCGAGCGGCCCAATGGCGTCGCGGAGATTTTCCTGGGTTCGAATAATTCTTCGGGGAAAATCTATGCGCCGGTCGAAGGGCAACGTTCCGACGATGGTGCGGCGATCAATTCATTTTATGCCACGGCGTTTCTGGCGGCGACGGGATTGAGCGGGCGCAATTTATTTGGTTACTTGACCGCGTACGTGCAGGGCGCGGGCTCGCTGGCGATCGAGGCAATTCTGCCCGGGGCGGTGACGCAGGTTGCGCTGGGCGCGTGGGCGTTGGCCTCGCCTGCCACACAGGATACGGAACAGTTTACCAACGTGCTGGCGGAGCGCGTGTCCTATCAATTTGGCACGGATGCGGTGGGATCGTGGTTCTCGCTGACGAAACTGGTGCCGTGGGCCAAGCCCGATCCGTTCGCGATTGTGCGGGGAACGAATTAGCGTCTAGAGGAAAACTAAATGCTGAATGTTTCGCAGATTGAGGCGTTGCGGCAATCGAATCCGCAACTTTACGAGGCGTTGAAGCGCATCGCGAACGCTTCGCTGGGCCCGAATCAGGGTTGGAGCCTCGATGAGCAGGTAGCCGACGGAGTGAATTTCGCGCGGGTTACCACCGGCGCGATTACCGCCGGGAAAATCGATCCGACGAAAACCGGCGTGCTGATGAAAGGATCGGTCGCGCCGACCTGGTCGGGCGCGTTTACCTATGTTTCAACGACCTCATCAGTCACGTGGTCGTGGTCGGCGTTGAGTATCGCGCGCGCGGACGGCACCACGACGGCGGTGGCGAATGGTTCGCTGGCGGTGAGTGGACTTGCGCCGGGCACGACGTTTTATTTTTATCCTTTTTGGGACGAGACGGCGCTGGCGATTGGCTGGGTTGGCGCGATCGCGGGCAGCGCGGGAACTCCGGCGGATGCATTCACCGCGAAGACGAACGCGGCGGCGCAGCAGCAAGCGTTGCAGGGACGAATTCCGCTCTCGCAGGGAGCGATGATTGCCGCGACTACGACTTCCGGAACCGGCGGCGGTTCGGGCGGCGGCAGCGGAAGCTGCCTGCGCGTGGGCGCGATGGTTTTGACCCGCGAGCGCGGCACGGTTGAAATCGAATCGTGCAAGCCGGGTGAGCATTTGCGCTGTCCTGGTGGGACCGGCCTGGCAGCCGGCGCCGGTGCGAGCGCTGAAACGTGGACCAAAATTGCACGTCTGGAAATTCGCGACGCCGACACATTCATACGTCTACATTTTTCGAATGCGGAGTCGCTGGACGTTACGCCGAACCACATTTTTACTTTGGCGGATGGTTCGCCGATGCGCGCCGAGCGTTTGTGCCTGTCCGATGTGTTTACCGGCCGCTTCGGCAGAATCACACTGAAGAAAATCGAAACGATTGTCGAGGATTCGCGGAAAGTTACGGTGAGCTGCGAACCCATGCACCAATTTTTTGCGGGGAAACATTCCGCGGCGATTCTGACGCACAACTACACGTTCAGTTCGTGAAGGGTGCGAGTTGATGTGGAGTTTTTTGGCATGACTGGAAGGCGCTACTACATTGCGACGGTTGAGGCGTGGCAGCGGCACGCCACGCGATTTGTAAATTCGCACTGGGTCGGGCTGGAGGCGTCGCCCGCAATTCTGTTACTGGTGGACGCGGACGAAGGCGCGCATCTCGCGCTCGAGGATGATTCCGCGTTTGAGGCCTTGCCTCACCCGCTGGCGCAGAAGGGAATTTCAGATGCCGCACAGGCGGCATTGGCTGCGAATGGCGTGGCCGCCGGCGCGACAACTTACGATGTGGCCGAAGCTGTATCGCGGCTGCATCCGTTGCTGCGGCATCGCGTGTTTTAGCTCATTGAGTATTTTCCGGCTCACCGCCCAGGAAATTATCGCTGCGGAATACCGCGTCCTACGCTCAGCATGAAAATTCGAGAATATACCGACGCGGATTTCGCCGCGCTGCGGCGGATGTATGCCAGCCAGGGATTCGATTACGCGTTTCCGGACCTGCGCGATCCGCTTTTTGTGTCGAAGCTGGTTCTCGAAGACGAAGATGGCCAGATGGTGATGGCTTCGTTGGCACGACTGACCTGCGAGATGTATTTGCTTGTAGATCGCGGATCGAAGGGCGGCGCAGGGGAATTTTTAGGTGCACCTGAAAATTCGCGGCGTGGCCGTCGGGCTGAAGCGCGCGCACGCTACGCCCAATTGCTCGCGCTGCATCAGGCGGGCGAGCGCGACTTGATCGCGCGCGGCTTGCATGATGCACACGCGTGGCTGCCGCCGCGGATCTCGAAGCGATTCGGCCGCCGGCTCGCTGTGCTGGGGTGGATGCGCGACGATGCGTGGACGCCGTACTGCAAGCGTTTTGAGTTGAAGTAGAAACGATCGCGACGCAATGCCAGGCCGGCCACGCCTCGCCTTTTCGTCCACCGCAAAATTCGCAATTCGTCTTGGTGCCTCAAATTATCTGGAGGGACATATGTCTCGTGGAGCCGAAAGAACTACGCGGTCGCTGACCGATCAACAGTTGGGACAGCAGAATCAGCTGATTTCGCAAGCCGATCAATCCGGAGCGCAGGATCGTTCGCTGATGTTACCGACGATTCAGAGCCTGTTGAACAGCCAGGGCTTCACGCCGCAGCAGCAATCGGACATCACCCAGCAAAGCATGGGCGCGGCAAACACGGCGTTTGACGCGCTGCGGCAGAGCGCGGCCAATCGCCAGGCGGCCACAAACAATTCCGCGGGCTTCGGAGATCTGACCGCGCAACTGGGACGCGAGCAGGCTCAGACCGACGCTTCGCAAGCGCAACAAAATCAGATCGCCTTCGCCAATCAGAAGCTGAAGGAAAATCTCGCGGGACTCAGCGCGCTAGGCCAAACCTATGGAGTGGATACCAATCTTTTGGGGAAAGCCATGGGTGTGCCGTCGGAACTGCTGGGCGTGCGGCAGCGCGCGTCAACCGGCTCGTCCACCGGGGGATTGAGCGGATTGTTCGGCGCGGGCAGCAGCATCGCTTCGCTTTTCGGGTAACGCAAATCGCAAATAGATTGCGGCGAGAACTGGCGGGGAGACAGTGCACGTTTTGGAGACACTCAAAATGATCCGCAGCCTGCTCGACCCGCACTGGTCCACATTTGCCATCACCGCGTTCGTGCAGTGTATTTTGTTTTTGCGCTGGCTGTATCGGCGGGTGCGCAACGACGAAATCACGCGCACCTTCGTCGAAGATATGGCCACCAGCCATCTGCCACACATTTATAACCTGTTGGAAAGAATCTGCGACGAAAAGGGAATCGAGCACGCTGATTTGCCGCCGATTCGCTGGATTGACCTGAACGGCCCCGGCAACTGACGGCGAAGCGAAAAATGGAAAATCGCGCCGCTTAGTTTGCCGCTCTCGACTTCCACCAATATCTTCATGAGCCAAAATTCTGAGTTCATCGCGCTCGCGCGCGATGCGGCTGCGCGTTACGGGCTGGATCCGGCGCTGGTTTGCGCGTTGATCGAGCAGGAATCCGCCTGGGACGCGCACGCCATGCGCTACGAGCCGGGTTTTCGCGCGCTATACGTGGCGCCGTTGCGCCTCGCGCCTTCTGAAGAAATTGCGCGCTCGATTTCCTGGGGATTGATGCAGGTGATGGGACAAGTCGCGCGCGAACACGAATTCAGCGGCAAATTTCTCAGCGCGTTGTGCGATCCGGCGACCGGAATTGATGTGGGCTGCCGCGTTTTGGTTTCGAAGCTCCCTGCCGCACCACGGGATGTGGCGCGTGGTCTACAGCGCTGGAATGGCGGCTCGAATCCGGACTACGCCGCGCAGGTTCTGGCGCGGGTCAATAATTACAAATGAAACTGATCTGGACCCTGACGGATTTTCGCGCGTGGTGGGATTCGGAAGCCCGCCGCCGATGGCGGCGCGCAATGCGCTTGCGCACGGCGGCTGGCGCGTCGCGCGACCTGACGAATTTCGGAGACGTCCGCTAAGTATTTGAGGTTTTCTTCCACACACGGAGTTCGAGTTTACCCACCGACTGACGACATTCTCAATTCACAATTAAAGGAGCAATTCATGAAACTCAAAAATAGTTTCTCAGGTAGAAAACTGTTCGCCGGCGTGCTCAGTGCCGCGCTGGCCGCAAGCCTGTTGATGGCTACCGCCGCGGAAGCTGCTTCCATCACCCTCGCATGGACGTTCAATTATTCCGTTGATCCGGCGTGCAGTACAACCGTCACCACGAATTGCGTCAACGGATTCGAATATGGAACCACGGTGGACAGCGGGAAAACTCTGGTGAAGATCGGCAGCGCGCCAAACGGAACGCCAGTTGCCGGCAGCACCGCGACGAGCATCAGCGTGCAGTTCGCGCAAGGCGCGCCTTACGGTTCGGTGGTGTTTTACGCGCGCACCTCCGGCCTCGACGTAAACGGTAATACCGTGTTTTCAGTTCCGGCACTGGCGTCGTCGGTGCAAATCGTTCCAGGCGCGCCGACGGGCCTGACGGTCACCGTCAAGTAGTGCGAATCAGCCCGGCGAAAAAGCTCACTGCACGGTTATGGTGACGGTTGCGCTGGTCCGGCCGAATTCGTTCGTGGCGTCTAGCGTGTAAGTGGTGGTTTGGGTTGGCGTGACTACGACGCTGTTTCCGCGAATCGCGCCGATCTGCGGCGTTACGATGAAATACGAAGCGCCGGTGACATTCCAGTTCAACGTCACGGCCGTGCCGGTGGAAACCGTGGAAGTGTTCGCGGTGAAACTGGTGATGGTTGGCGACGAACCGGTCGGCAAATTAGATTGGGTGTACACCGTGCCCATTTTGACCACTTCGAAATCGGCGGCGGTGACCTGATCGAGATTGTGAAGGTCGTCGTTGTTCCAGCGATCGTCCGGCGCGCCGCTGATGAACATATTCGAGCCGTTGTCCGCCATGATCGCGCCATATTGCTGCAGCGCTTTCAGAATCACCTGATTCGCCGTGGAGAATCCCGAAATGTTGAAGCTGGATTTCAGCCGCAAACGCATGCCCATCGGCGCAGCGTTGGCGTTGGTGGAATTCGCGGCCCAGTGCGAAGCGGGCGGCACAAACGCGGCGCGGCTATTTTGCAGCGTGATGCGCAGCGCGTGTTTGATTTCACCGGCCGCGACTTCGTCATAACGCGCGAGGCCCGCGAAAATCGAAAGCCCGGCGGCGTCGGCGGAGGTCCAGGTGAGCGGACGCTGCCCGTCGGCGGTCAAATCCCACACCGCGGTGGATGCCGCGCTCCAGCTGCCGTCACTTTGCGGAACCGCGTTGTAAAGTTCATAGAGCCAGCATGAATTGTTGTCCACGACCAACGTGTGCCGATCGCCATCGCCGGGATTCGGATCGCCTTCGACCAGCGCGTCGGCCGGCACCGGCATCGGGCCGGGATCGCTTTCGTCCGCGAAGTCGGTGAGATTAATTGTCACCGGCGCTTGCGACGTTCCGACCACGAAGTACGGAATTCCAATGATCGAGCCATCAAACTGGCCCGCGCCAAAATCCGGATGCACCGGATCCGTGCCGCCGATGAAATTAATGATCGCGGCGGAATTCGGATCCACCGCCGCGTTAGCGATATTTTGATTCCACAAATTATCCGCCGGGAAGGGAAGGAAGCCATTCAGGCTGCCACCCTGGCCCACACTGATCGCGCTGCACGCGCTGGGGGGCGGTGGCGGAGGTGGCGGCGGGGGATTGCCGCCGGATTGCGCGGTGACCGTCACGTTGATGGAACCAGACGCGCTGCCGCCGGGATTTGGATTGCTGACGCTGACGCCAAATATTCCGGCGGATGCTTCGGAACCTGTCGCCGTGAGCTGCGTCGCGGAAACAAAAGTGGTGGCGAGCGCCGAGCCGCCGAAGGAAACTTGCGAGCCATTTACGAAATGGCTGCCGTTGACCGTCAACGTGAACGCGCCCGCAGCGAAAGTCGAAGGGCTGACGCTGCTGATGGCCGGGGTGGGATTCCACAACGTGACGGCGCTCGATGCGCTGACGTTGGAATCCTGCACCGATGTGACGCTCACGGTCACAGTATTTGGATTGGGCAGCGTGCCCGGAGCGGTGTATGCGCCGCTCGAACTGATCATTCCGACGGCCGCGCTACCTCCCGCGACGCCGTTGATCGCCCAGGTTACATTTTGATTTGTCGCGTTCTTTAGTTGCGCGCTGAAAGTTTGCGAAGCGCCGGCTCGGATATTCGCGCTGGTGGGGCTGATGCTGATTGTGATTTGCGCCGGCGGCGGCGGGGGATTGGGCGGCGGATTCTTGCTCGGCGACGTGCCGGCGCAGCCCGCCTCAATCAGAATCAGCAGCACAGCGAAACAGCCGAACGCGCGTCTCATGAAGTGTCTCCGATCCAGGCCAGGGCGTGCGGGCGCAGTGATGCGCAAATTCCTGCCCACAATGATCCGTCGCGACGCGCCCGCAAACAACTGGACGAAGGTACAAGTTATGGCCACTGGCGCGGCAGGGGAGGAGCGAACCCGAAAGAGTTACGGAGCGCTCATCGTTCGTGGGGCCCGTTCACTTTTCAGACGGGAGTGCCCTCGCGCATGCAAAACGGGCGATCTTCGCAGGAGTTCGCGTAAGCGAAATGCTTGCCTCGAGCCCGCGCCGCGACGATTCACGGTTGGAGCAGTATTTTCCCCGGATGAAACGGTCGGAGTTTTGGCTCCGGCATCACAATGCTTCTTGCGGCAATTCCTCTTGCGCCGCTTCTATGCGCAGCCCTCGTAATGTGCGAGCGCAATTTCCATCGCCAGTCAACCCAGGTTTTGCTTCCGTAGTTACGGAGGCATGCGGCCCGACGCACGTGTCGGACGTGGACTCGTCGCGCTTCAAGATTCAAGCGCGGAGCATTTCCGGCCTCCTCCGGTCTTGCCGCCGATCTCGCTTCGTAATCACCACAGTCCGGAAATCTCGACAGGGAGAAATACCACGCCATGATTCCCACGCGCCGCATCTTCGAAATTTGCCTATTCATCGCTGTGACGATTGTCGCGGCCATGGCCTTTCGCGCCTGGCTCGCCTCGCACGATGATCAACTGCGCCTGCAAGCCACGCTGGCGACCCAGAAGCAGCAACTCGACGCGGCCATCGACCGCGAGCGCGATCGCGCCGCCACTTTGAATCAAACTCTCGCGCAGATCGAAAAGCTAAAGCGCGAAACGCAAACTCCGCAGCAGATTCTTCGCGACCTTCCGCAATATCTGAAACTCCCGCAGCCCATCACGTTGGATTCACCTGCAAACGTCGATCAGGCGGGCGAACAGGTGCAGAATCAAAACGGAGAGGGAACTGGCGCGGCAAGCGACGCTGGGGGCGCCGAGCGTTCCGCCTCTTCTGTGGAAGTCCCGCCCGAAGTGAATCCTTCTCGCTCGATCTTGGGTGCCTTAAGAGAAACTCTGCAAAGGAAGCCAAAAGGAAACTCAACGGCAGTAACCGACGCGACTCTGCCCGACGCCGCAAATCGAAGCGCCAACGCTTCGTCCGCCGCGATCCAAGCTACTCCCACCTCTTCAACGAAATCAGGCGCGGAAGTCCCCGCAGCCCTCACTACCTCTCGGATCTTGGGCGCGATAAGAAAAAAACTGCGGAAAGGTGCCACTCGCCAAGATGCGAGCGGCGGAAACCTGCCCGATCCCGAAAATCAACGCGCAAGTGCGTCACCCAGCCCGAGTCAGTCTGCGATAACGCCCCCCAGCACGCCCAACGCGATTCAAAGGTCCGCCACCGCTTCCGCAACATCGGCAGGAACGCCTGGTGAGGTCGTACCTGATGCGGCAGGTCGCAGCGCAAGCGCCCCCAACCCCATTCGAAGGGAAATCATGCCAGCGGCGACGTCTACCCCGATTCAAGCCGTCCGCTCGTTCCCCCCGACATCCGCGGCGACGGCCGCCACCGAGGCTCAACTTGGTGCGGCGGATAAGAGTGCAAGCGCGGCCTCCGGCAATGTTCCAGCCGACGCCAAGAGCACGTCCACACCGGCTCAAGCCACCCGACCCTCTTCGGCGCCATCCAGTGCCGAAATTCCCGCCGTCGACCTGAAGCCCCTCTACGATTACGTGCAAGACTGCCGCGCATGCCAAGCGCAACTCATCGCGGCGAAACAGAATCACGCCGACGACGCCACGAAACTCCAAACAATGACCCGCGAGCGCGACGCCGCCATCATCACAGCAAAGGGTGGGACGTTCTGGCGTCGTTTCCAGCGCAACGCGGAATGGTTCGTCATAGGCGCCGCCACCGGTGCCGCCGTCATCGCGGCTCATGGGCTAGACCACCACCGCTAGCATGGGTTAGACCAGCACCGCCAGCATGGGTTAAGCACCGCCAGGTTCGCATAGGCGCCGTCCATGCGTTCGACCCATGCACAGTCTTTCAGCCCAATCCTAAACAACGCCCTTGACTTCCGGGAATGATTATTATGTTGCGTCGTGCGTGGTGGTTGTGTGGTTATGGCTTGGGGTTTTGGGGCGGGTGTGGCGGTGGGGGCGGGGTGGATTCGTAGGTTAGGTATTGGATTATGGTGGCTTTGTCGCCGCCGGCTACTGGGCGGCCGTTTATGAAGATTGTGGGGGTGCTGTTGACGTTTAGGGATTCGCCCTCGCGGTGGTTGTTCTCTACCGCGTCTTTGGCTTCTTTGGAGGACAGGCAGGATTTGAAGGTGTCCTTGTCGAGGTTGGCTTGGGCGGCGAATTCGTTGAGCTTGTCCCAGATGTTTTCTGCCGAGAGGAGGTCTTGATTGTCGAATATCTGGCTGTAGACGGGCCAGAAGGATTGCGGATCCTGGATGTAGGCGCAGCGGGCGCCGATGGCAGCGGTTTCAGCCCAAGGGTGGATCTGGGTTAGTGCGAAATCTTTGAAGACGAAACGAACCTCGGGATGTTCCGGCAGGAGCGTCTTTAGTCCCTCGTAGAGTTCACGGCAGTGCGGGCATTGGAAATCGCTGAACTCGACCATGGTGACTTTGGCGTTGACCGGGCCGATGGAAGGGTTGCCGTCGAGGCGAAGCTTCTTGAGATTGTCGGCGTAAGGATTGGTCCCCATGCTGAACATCTCGCCACGGAGGAAGGTCTTGCCGTCTTTGCTGACAAAGACCGTGCCGGTATCGGATTGGTCGTGGATGGTGACGGTGAGCGGGACCTGATAGAAATCCGGCGATGGCGACTGGGTGAAGGGGCCGAGTTTGACGGTGTAGTCCGGGCCCCAGGCGAACAGGTTGCGGACGAAGGCTTCGGTGGTCTTTTGCAGCTGGGTCTGGTCGGGGCTCGGTTGTGGGGTTGCTGATGTCTGGGCTTGGACTGCCGGGATGAAGATGATGGCCGCCGCTAGGGCCGCGGCACAGAACCGAACCTTTAACATTGGGTGGGTCTCTCCTGATGATGTTTTGATGCTGCTATGCGTTTTTCTCGGCTTCGTTGTTTGATGAGTCATAGCGAATTTTTGCCCTGTGAATTGTAAATGGGGCTGCAGATATAGCGTAGAAAATTCTGGAGTCAGTCCCCTGTTCTGGCGGCAAGGAAATTCCGGGTCGACCGCAAGAGACAAGATCTTGAGAGCTCCCAATGCGTTGTTCGGATGCTCGCGACTGGCTGCCCCAGCGGTGCGCGTTCCGGCCCTCGATTAGCTTGACATCCCGTCTATATTTCTGCAAATATCGAAATATGCCGGTATCGCAAAGGAAGAACGCCGAACAAGTCGCTAGGTTTGCCGATATGTTTTCGGCGATGGGCACGGAGCCGCGCTTGCGGATTATGCAGCTGCTGCTGTCGGCGCATCCGGAAGGGATGGTGGTCGGCGAGATTCAAAACGAGCTGGACATTCCGAATTCCACGCTGTCCCACCATCTCGACAAATTGAAAAACGAAGGCCTGGTGCTGGTGAGCCGGGAAAGCACGTTTCTGCGCTACTCCGCGAACACCGAGGCGCTGCAGGAAGTCCTGCAATTTCTCTATGCCGAATGCTGCACGCGGAATAAGGCTGTTGCGCCGCGCGATGTGATCCAGATCTGCAAGTGAGGATGCACTATGAATGAGCCAAACATCAGGGAGACGGTGAAAGAAAAATATGGAAACGCCGCGCTGCGGGTCGCGACCGGCGGGAGCTCGTGTTGTGGGGCCTCGGCGGCGACCAGTTCGTGCTGCGATCCGATAACCTCGAATCTCTACGACGCGGCGCAATCCGGAGAAGTCCCTGCCGAGTCGATGCTGGCCTCGCTCGGTTGCGGAAATCCTACGGCTCTCGCGAAACTTAGCGCGGGCGAAACGGTTCTCGACCTCGGTTCGGGCGGCGGCATTGACGTGCTGCTTTCCGCGAAGCGCGTTGGCCCGACCGGAAAAGCCTACGGCCTCGATATGACCGACGAAATGCTGGCCCTGGCCAACGAGAACAAGAAGAAAGCCGGAGTGGAGAATGTGGAATTCCTGAAAGGCGAGATCGAGAACATTCCGCTTCCAGACAACTCAGTGGACGTGGTGATCTCGAATTGCGTGATCAATCTTTCTTCCGACAAGGACGCTGTGCTCCGCGAGGCCTTCCGCGTTTTGAAGCCAGGAGGACGGTTCGCGGTTTCCGACGTGGTAACGCGCGGCGAAATGCTTCCCGAAATTCGCAAAAGCGTATGGCTGTGGGTGGGATGCATCGCGGGAGCGCTGGAGGAGACTGATTATCTCCGCAAGCTCGCCGGGGCAGGTTTTGAGCAGGTGGAAATCGAACCGACGCGCGTTTACCGGGTTGATGACGCGCGCGAATTTCTCTCGGGCCAGGGCTTCGACGTGGACGCGATCGCACCGCAAGTGGACGGTAAATTCTTCAGCGCGTTCATCCGTGCGACAAAACCGGCGTCTAAAAGCAAAGCGCGCTAAAGCCAGGACCCGGAGATCCTCATGCCCCAACACTTTAACGTGTTGTTCCTCTGCACCGGAAATTCCGCGCGATCCATCATGGCTGAAGCTATTCTCAACGGCAGACGTAACCCGCATTTCACGGCCTACAGCGCGGGAAGTTTTCCATCGGGCAAGGTGCATCCGGAGGCTCTCAAGCAACTCCAGACAGCAAATCTTCCAACAGAGAGCGCGCGCAGCAAAAGCTGGGAGGAATTTTCCAAGCCCGACGCGCCGGAAATGAATTTCGTTTTCACAGTCTGCGACAACGCCGCGAAAGAAGCTTGTCCGATCTGGCCGGGACAGCCGATGACGGCGCACTGGGGAGTTCCCGACCCCGCCGCAATTACCGGTGCCGCTGAAGAAATCGAACGCGCCTTCCGAGACGCGTTCATCACCTTGGGCCGTAGAATCACTTTGTTTCTGAGTCTGCCGCTAGCGAGCCTCGACTCTCTCGCGATCAAAAAAGAAATCGATCGCATCGGGCACGAGTGATGCCGTCGCTTCCGCGCAAAATCGCAGCGGAGTTTTTCGGCACCGGATTTCTGGTCGCCGCGGTCGTGGGCTCGGGAATCATGGGCGAACGCCTCGCGGGCGGCAACGTGGCGATCGCGCTCCTGGCGAACACCATTGCCACCGGCGCGGCGCTCGCGGCTCTGATTCTCACATTTGGGCCAATCTCCGGCGCGCATTTGAATCCCGCCGTCACCGTCGCGGACGCCATCGAGCGCGGTGTGTCGTGGAGAGTCGCCGCGTTCTACTTGCCCGCACAGTGCGTTGGCGCGATCTGCGGCGCAATCGCGGCGCACCTGATGTTCGGCCTGCCGGCGATTTCGCTATCCCATCATGCGCGGAGCGGTTCGGCTCAGGTATTCAGTGAGTTCGTCGCAACCTTTGGCCTGCTCTGCGTGATCTGGGGATGCTCGCGCCAGCGTTCGGGAGCTGTTCCGTTCGCCGTCGCGGCTTACATCACTTCCGCCTACTGGTTTACTTCCTCAACTTCGTTCGCGAATCCAGCAGTCACCATCGCCCGCTCATTGTCCGACACGTTCGCGGGAATTCGCCCCTTCGACGTGCCACTATTCGTCGCCGCGCAACTCGCCGGAGCAGTTGCTGCAACTCTCCTGTTCCGTTGGTTGGTTCCCAGTCTCGACTCGAGGGCGAAGCGGATTATCTTGGATTCGGAACTTAGAAATTCATAAGCGGAGTTTCAGACGAAGGAATGCGCAAGAGGGCCTTCTTGGTCCGCCTCGCCCCAAGCCTAACAATCAATTGTGCCCCGTGCGCGCCGTCGGGTTGACGCCGCTTAAGCTTTCGCGGAGCGGCTGAGCGACGTCCAGGGTACGTTGGGCACTACGTGGCCGCTGCCATCCACGAGCCGGATATTCGCGGTTTGCATGAGCGCGTTGACGAATACGATTTCAAACACACCTTCCCGCTGGGAGTCGGTGACGTGCTCACCGTTCTTGGGGGGTGTGGGATTGGTTTGATTGGACACGTCAGCCTCCAAGAGCCGTAGAGGGCGGGGATGCGGCAAAGTGCTAGTCGAACACCGACAGCGTAACACTTTAGACGAGGGCGTGTCACGGCTCGCGTGTCCCAAGAAGGGTCAGGTTAGCGGAACGGCTGACTGCAAAGATAAAGAAGGCGCGAGCCAACTGGTTCGCGCCTTCCCTTTTCAACCGATTAGCTTGCTGCTAGCACCCGTCGCAGGCGGCACAACAGTCGGCGGACGGACAACATGCTGGGTTCGCCGCCTTCACCGCCCCTGCAAAACCGAGCGCGATCACTGCCATTAACACAGTTGCACGGAACTTCTTCATGGATTTTCTCCTTTGAAAATCGAATGAAATCGTTTTTGTCGGCTGACAGCGATGCCGTCAGCGTAAGCAAGCGAGATTCGCCGGAGTGTTTTCTAGATCCGTAACAGGTGAGTTTCGAGGAGTATATCTCTACCGCCGTGGGAGACCGGCGGAAAAATTTCAACGGGGTGGAAAGAACGAATGGTCATCAAACTAAAATCGGGATGCAGAACGAAGTCGCGGGCGGGAGCGACGTGTAGACTTACCGTGTCCGGCTTAGGGGTGACGGTCACTTCCACAGGGCAGCACGACATTCCGCCGCCGCGAACGGGTTTGCTAGAGTTTGGCTTTGCCGGAGCATTGGTGGCGGAATGGTGGGGACAATTCGGCATGTCCGCCATCAGATCGGGCTGGCTCTGTTGAGTTGAATTCTGCTGGATCGCGGAGATGTTCCTTAAATTGGAATTCGCGAGGCTTGGGACGGCGCAACCGATGAGGCAGGCCAAGACGGCCATCCACAGGGAGAGCCCTGTAGCTATCGCTGCCCTGAAGGTGTGAAGCGGCAAACGCATCAAGTACAGTTTATACCCGTTAGGAAACAATTGATTGCGCGTTAGTCTGAAAATTTCTGGGCCAGGGGGAAACGGCGGCCGACGCTGAAGGATTTGCTGGTTAGCTTCAGGCCTGGGGGAGCTTGCTTGCGCTTGTATTCGCTGCGGTCGACGAGCAGAGCAACGGAGCGGACCAGGTCGAGGGAAAAATCGAAATGGTCGGCGATTTCTTCGGGGGTGCGCAGATCTTCGACATAGGCGCGCAGGATGCGGTCGAGGATGGCGTAGTCCGGGAGTGAGTCCTGGTCCCGCTGGTCGGGGCGCAATTCGGCGGAAGGCGGCTTGGTGATCGTTTCGCGAGGAATCACTTCCCTTTCGCGGTTTATAAAATTTGCCAGCGAGTAAACCATGGTCTTGGGTACGTCGGAGATGACGGCCAGGCCGCCAGCCATATCGCCATAGAGGGTGGAATAACCGACGGCCATTTCGGATTTGTTTCCGGTGCTGAGGACCAGCGAGCCGAGTTTATTGGAGAGCGCCATCAGGAAATTTCCGCGGATGCGCGCCTGGATGTTTTCTTCGGTTTTGTCTTCAGGCCGGTCGGCAAATGCGGGCGCGAGCGTTTTGCGGTAACAATCGAAAGTATCGTTGATCGGCAGGACGATGAACTCGATGCCGAGATTTTCGGCGAGTTGGCGCGCGTCGCGCAGGCTGCCTTCGGAGGAATACGGGCCGGGCATTCCGGCGCCGAGGACGTTGTGCCGGCCGAGAGCTTCGACGGCGATGGCGGCGACCAGCGCCGAATCCACGCCACCGCTCAGGCCGACGGCGACTTTGGTAAAACCGCATTTGCGGACGTAATCGCGAGTGCCGAGCACCAGCGCGCGAAACGCGGCGTCCAGTTCGTCTTCGATGACGGGGCGAATGTCTCCTTCGCCGGTGACGCTATCGAAGAAGATCAGATCTTCTTCGAAGGATTTGGCTCGGGCGGCGACGCGGCCATCGGGCATGAAGGCGACGCTTGAGCCATCGAAGATCAGGCTGTCGTTGCCGCCAACCTGATTTACGTAAACGACCGGTACGCGATATTCACGGGCGATGGTCTGCAGCATGTCGTGCCGCAGCGAGCGCTTATCGAGCACGTAGGGCGAGGAAGAGATATTCAGCAACAGGCTGCTTCCCTTCCCGGTGATTTCGGAAATCGGATCGCGATCGTAGAGCTGCTGAGGCCAGAAGCTTTTGTCGTTCCAGGCATCTTCGCAGATGGTGATGCCGAGCTGTTCGGCATGGAACGGGAAGACGTGCTGGGTGTGTGCGGGCTGAAAATAGCGGGACTCGTCAAAAACGTCGTAGGTGGGCAGGAGCATTTTGCGCTGCTCAAAAAGAATTTTGCCCTTGGCAATGACGGCCGCGGAATTAGCGACGGGTTTGCCGGTGTTGTCCATGGCGTCGCCGACGAAGCCGACGACGGACGGCAACGGGATTTTCTTGGCGAGGCGGACGAGTTCCTGCTGATTGCGTTCGGCGAAGGAGGGGCGTTCGACCAGGTCCTGCGGCGGATAGCCACATATGCATAGCTCGGAGAATACGGCGAGCTCGGCGCCGCCCTTTTTTGCTTCGGCGGCCATTTCGAGGATGCGGGCGGAATTGCCGTCGAAATCGCCGATGGTCGGATTGAATTGGGCTAGGGCGATTTTCATATGCTAAGTTAGCGGCGAACGCGCACAAAAAAACTCCCGGAGGAGTTATCGCTCCGGGAGCCGAAATGTTTTGATTGAGGCAACGGCGGTTGAGCCTGTATCGAGCCGCGCATAGTGCCGCGCGAGTCGAAGCCTTCGGCGGAGTTAGACGCTGAAGGAGCTGCCGCAGCCGCAGGTGCTCTTGACGTTCGGGTTGTTGAACTTGAAGCCCGAGCCTTCCACGGTTTCGATGTAGTCAATCTGCACGCCATCGAGATACATCTCACTCATCTGGTCCACCAGAACCTTGAGGCCGTCAAATTCGTATACGCTGTCGCTATTTTCGTTGACGGCGTTTTCAAAAGCCATGTGGTAGCTGAAGCCCGAGCAGCCTCCGCCGACTACCGCAACGCGCAAACCGGTCGGTGACGGGTTCTGCTGCGTCAGGATTTCCTTCACTTTCGTAATCGCTACCGGGGTCAATTGAACCATTCTGTAATTCCTCCACAAATCGGCCGCTCGAAACAGGCCTGAATCTCACTGACAGTATATCAGATTCAGGAAAAGGCAATACGGCTTCAGAAGAAACGCGGGATAAGGTGCTTTAGCGTCAATACCGTACGGTGTGAACTGTTCTTCAAGGCTGGGTGCTGGCGCCGCCGCGGATGGTCAATTGTTTGACGTCGTTGGCCAGAGTGAGCATGGCTTGATCGAAGAGCTGGCGGCTCTTGGTTTTGTTGGCGGACTGCGGAACGCTTTCGCTGAAGGCCCAGAGGACGATGTGAGTTTTGGGGTCGAGAATCACCGTACGGAATTCGAAATCACGAGTCGTGGTGTTGTTCATTGGCGCAAGGACGAAACGGATTTCGAAGATCAAATCGGCGTCGGCGGGCGAGGCGACGATCTCGTAATGCCCCCAGCTGGTCATCGCGGCATAGAATTCGTTGTAGGCGAGGTCGTTGGTTCCAGGAGGCATGATGCTTTCTCCGGATGCGTTGGAGATGAAGATGCGTTTGGCGGAAAGAATCTGCGCGGGGACGGGAGCGCTGGCAAATTGCTGCTGGGCGAAGGTGGGGCTGGCGGCGAATGCGAGGAAAGCGCCCAGGGCGACGGCTGCAAGACTTGGCAATCTCATTTGAAATTCCTCCGGCGTGATTCCGCGCTGCAGAGAGACCTATTGGTACGACGTGCGTCTATCAAACATGGTTTCTGGGGTGGGCTGTCCGGTTGTACGGAAACGCACATTTTTCATAAAATGCCGACCTGCTGCGATCCGCAGGCCATGATTTCAGGTGTGGCCGCGTTGCTTCCGAGGAGAAAAACTTGGCACCGATAGCGAACTGCAGAATTGCAAAGACTGCTGCGATTGCGATTTTCTTCACACTACTTCCCTGCAGTCAGGCCGGGGCACAAGCCGCCGCAAGCAAGAAGGCGGATAAGTCTCCCGCGCCTGCTTCGCGGGGGTACGACTACGACCATCCCGAGACGCAGCCGGCCAAGGAAGATTTGGACCTGGCGATGTACGCGCGAATACGCGAGGAGGGGCTGGACCATTCGCACATCATGGAATACAGCAGCGCGCTTTTTGACGGCATCGGTCCGCGATTAACAGGGTCGCCTAACCTGGCGAAGGCCAATGCGTGGACTCGCGATCAGCTAACGGCGATGGGTTGCGCCAACGCTCACCTGGAAAGTTGGGGTGAGTTCGGCATGGGCTGGGTCCAGATTGGCACTTCGGTTTACATGGCCACGCCGGACACGTCGGTAATGATCGCGCAGGCGACTCCCTGGTCGCCGGCGACGCCAGGAACCGTAACTGGCGAAGTGATTGCCGTGCCGTACCCGCGGGACGAAAGCGATTTCGCAGAATGGAAAGGAAAGCTGGTCGGCAAGATCGTACTGTTTGGGCGATCCCCTGCCATACATCCCGACCCGAAAGCGCTGCTAGAACATTACGACGCGAAGAAACTCCAAGAAATTTTCAGTTATCCGCTCGACGGCAACTTTGAGGATCAGCACGTTGATTCGGACGACCCGGTATTCTGGGCGAATGTATTCAAGCAGGTGAATTTCAAGGAAAAAATCTCCAAGTTTTTCGCCGATGAGCACGCTGTGGCGATTCTGCTTTCGAGCTATGCCGGCGATGGTGGAATTATGCGCGACGACAACAACGAAGCCATGGGCCAGCGGGTGTTCATGGCGGATCACAAGCAGCCGATTCCGTCGGTGGTGCTGGCGAACGAAGGGTTTGGGCGAATCTCGCGTCTACTTGCGGCGAATGTCCCAGTGACAGTGACGATGAATGTGGACACAAAATTCACCGGAGAACACGAGCAGGGCTACAACACGATTGCGGAAATTCCGGGGACGGATCCGAAGCTGAAGGATCAAGTGGTGATGGTCGGCGGGCATCTGGATAGCTGGATTGCGGGAACCGGCGCGACGGACGATGGCGCAGGCGCGGTGATAGCGATGGAGGCGATGCGCATTCTTGCGGCAGTGCACGCGCAGCCGCGGCGGACGATTCGGATTGCGCTGTGGAGCGGCGAAGAGCAAGGCGAATTTGGATCGCTGGGCTACGTGCGGAGCCATTTCGCGACCGTGGGGATGTCCACGACGCCGGAGCAACTGGAGGTGCCGGAATTCTTGCGGGAACAAGTGGGTCCGCTGACGCGCAAGCCGGAACACGCGCTGATTTCGGGGTACTTCAACATTGATAACGGCGGGGGGAAGTTGCTGGGAATTTATGCGGAGAATAATGCGGCGATCGTGCCGATATTTGAGCAGTGGATCGCGCCGTTGAAGGATCTGGATGTGACGACGGTGAGCATGAGAAAGACGGGCGGGACCGATCATGAGTCCTTCGATCAGGTGGGAATTCCCGGGTTTCAATTCATTCAGGACCCGCGCGATTACGAGACGCGAAGCGTGCACACGAATCAGGATGTCTACGAGAGATTGTCGCCATCGGACCTGAAGCAGGCGGCGGTGGTTGAGGCGATATTTGTGTACGACGCGGCGATGCGGGAGCAGATGTTGCCGCGAAAACCTTTGCCCCAGCCGGAGAAGGTTGCGGAACAGAAGCAGGAGTTGAAAAACGTGATGCCCGGTGCGGTGAAGCGTTAGGAAACCGCGACTTTTTCAAGGTTTACGGATCGAGCCTCTATCAAAACCTCCCGCCCTGCTTAGGAACGCAGGATAAGGCGCCCGGTTTTGCTTTTGTGGCCAGGTCAAGACGCGGTGGTTTGCGGAATTCGTTGGCTGGCCTTACGGGTGATGGAAACTTCCCTTCTCCGAGTTAATGCGTTCGCGTGTACAACTGCGCGGGATTCCCATAAAATGTTGTTCTACGATGAAACACACCATAACTTTAATTCCTGGCGACGGGATCGGACCAGAAGTTTCAGCCGCGGTTAAACAAATCCTGAGTGCAGCTGGCGTTGAAATCGAGTGGGATGAAATCGCGGCGCGCGCGGAGGCCGAGCGGCGCGGCGTGGATTTCATGCAAGCTGGCGTGCTCGAATCCATCCGGAAGAACAGGGTTGCGCTCAAAGGGCCATTGGCGACGGCGGTGGCTGGTGGACCGCCCAGCATTAACGTTGCGCTGCGCAAAGCGCTTGATTTGTATGCGAACGTGCGGCCGGTGAAGAACCTGGAAGGGGTGCAGTCGCGATTTTTGGGCGTGGACATCGTGCTGATTCGCGAGAACACCGAGGATTTGTACGCCGGCCTGGAGCACACCGTAGTTCCCGGAGTGGTGGAGAGCCTGAAAATCATTACGGAAAGAGCTTCGACGCGGATTGCGAAATTCGCTTTTGATTTCGCGCGAAAGTATGGGCGGAAGAAGATTCACGCGGTGCACAAAGCGAATATCATGAAGCTGTCGGACGGGCTGTTTCTCACGTGCTGCCGGAAGGTCGCGGAAAACTACAAGGACATTGAGTACAAGGAATTGATCATAGATAACGCCTGCATGCAGATGGTGCTGGACCCGCACCAGTTTGACATGCTGGTGCTGACAAATTTGTACGGCGACATTATGAGCGATCTGGCGGCGGGGTTGGTTGGCGGGTTGGGCGTGGTACCCAGCGGCAACATTGGAGAAACGGTGGCGGTGTTCGAGTCGGTGCATGGAACCGCGCCGGACATTGCGGGAAGAGGGATCGCGAACCCGACGGCCCTGCTGATGAGTTCGATTTTGATGTTGCGACATATTGATGAGGATGCGGCGGCGAAGCGGATTGAGGATGCTTTGCACCAGGTTTACAAGGCTGGCAAAAGTTTGACGCGGGATGTGGGTGGGACTTCGTCTACTGGGGAATTTACGGAGGCGGTGATTCGGACGATGGGGAGTTAAATTATTTTATGGAATTCGCGCTGAGATTTGTAGTGTGCGTTCCAATGGAAATCGAAGGGGTTGCGCCTCGATCTTCTACAAAACCTCCCACCCTTCTGAGAAACGAAGGATGGGGCACCCGCCCTGGTTTTTATATTCACTTCAGAGCTGAGCGTCTGAGCCCGGTTTTGATTGAAGGTTGATTCGATTCTAGGCTAGTTCCCTGCTTGTTTTTTCCTGCAGTCGTCGCAGACGCCGCCTACTTCCGTTCTGGAGACTGTGATTTCGATACCGCAGTCACGCGAAATTTGGCCTTTTAGCTCCTCGTACAAATCGCTCTCGAATTCGCGAACTTTGCCACAGCGCATGCATGCCACGTGGATGTGGTCGCGGGGGCCGTGGCTTTCGTAATAATGGCGATCACCGCGCAGGTGCAGCAGGTCGAGTTCGTCAATCAGGCCCTGGCGTTTGAGCAGGTCGAGCGTGCGGTACACGGTGACGCGGGTGACGCGCGAATCGAGCTTCTGGGCGCGTTCGAGGATTTCGGCGGCGTCGAGATGGCGGCGCGCTGTTTCCATGACCTGGAGCAGGACGCGGCGCTGTTTGGTGAGGCGGATGCCGCGCGCTCCGAGGGCCTGTTGCAAGTGGCCAGGGGCTTCGTGATTGATACGTTCGCCAGTGGAGACGCGATGTTCTGGTGTGGCAGCCATAATTCTGATGACAGTATATCAAAAGCGAAAAGTTGAGTGAGAAACGCTTTGAGGATTTCGTGGAACGTCGGAATCGGAGGAGAGGTCCGTCGTCGGGCCAAAGGTTGGCCTTCTGTCGGGATGACGAATCTTCTTTCGAGCTAGTGGCTTTGGACGAGTTTGAAGATGTCGCTGTAAATCACGAAGGCCGAGATGCCTAGCAGGAAGACCAGTCCCACCTGCACGAAGCGCTCTTTCACGGTGATGCTCAAGTCGCGGCGCAGGATTCCTTCGATGGTGAGCAGCAGGACGTGGCCGCCGTCGAGGATCGGGATCGGCAGCAAATTCAGCAGGCCCAAATTCAAGCTGATGACCGCCATGAAAAAAATCAAGTCGAGCGGCCCGCGTTTGGCGGCGCGGCCGGATTCGCGGGCGATGCCGACGACACTTTGCAGCTCGCGAATTTTTACTTTGCCGGTAAAGAGGCCGCCTAGGACGGTGCCGATCTGCTTGATGCCCAATGCGGTTTGGAGTCCAGCGATTCTGGCGGCTGGAAATATGGCCTGTCTTTCGTAATCCGTCTTGACCTTGGGCAGGACGCCCACTTGCCAAATCGTGTTGCCATCAACGCCCATTCCTTGCACTGGGGCGATGTCAATCGGCATGGTCTGGTTCTCGCCAGCGCGCTGAATCACGAAGTGAATAGGCTTTCCGTCGGAGTGGCGGATGCGGTCAACGAGTTGTCCCCAAGTTATGATTGGCGTGCCATCCATGGTGATGATTTTGTCGCCGTCCCGCAGCCCGGCACGATCGGCTGGTGTGCCAATTCCCACTTCGCCAACGAAGGGAGGAAGCAACGGATAGCCGAAAAGTGACTCGATAGTGGCGGGCGGAGCGGGCATCTGCCCTTTGAACGTTTGCTCCGAGCCATTGCGCAACACGGTTATCGCGACGCTATCTCCCGGTTGATCGTCTTTTACCTGGGTATAAACTTTCTCCCAGGTCGGAGTTTTCACGCCGTTGACAGCGACAACCTGGTCGCCCACGACGATGCCGCTGGCGGAGGTGGAGGAAGGAACGGAGCTATCCTGGGCGACGGCGGCTACCTGGGGCGGCAGGCGCAGGTAGTCTTCGGCTGGCGTGCCAACGATCCAAAAAATTCCCCAAAAAATAAAGAAGGCCAGTAGAAGATTCATGGCCGGGCCGGCGCAGGCAATCAGCACGCGCACCCAGCGCGGCTTGGACAAGAATTCGTAGTCGGCGCCGGTGCGTTCTTCGATGGGATTATCGCCGGACATGCGTACGTAGCCGCCAAATGGAAGGGCGCTGAGGCGGTAATCGGTGTCGCCGCGCTTCACGCCGAAAAGCCGGGGACCGAAACCGAAGGAGAAAACTTCCACGCGAACGCCGGCAAGCTTGGCGGCCATGAAATGTCCCCATTCGTGGACGAAGATCATGATGCCCAAAACCAGGGTGACCGATAAAATTGCAGTTATGAAACTAGAAAGATTGGCCATGGATCCCCTGCTGTTATTTTAGTTCTTTCTTCGATCAACTTCGAGACTGGCGAGGCGTCTGGCTTCGCTGTCGGCCTGCAGCACGTCTTCGATGCTGGTCATCGAAGTGCGCGGCATTTTATCGAGAACTTTCTCAATTACCGCGGCGATTCCCAAAAATGAAAGGCGTTTGGCCAGGAACGCCGCTACCGCGATTTCGTCGGCGGCATTCAGCGCGCACGGCAAAGGCCCGCCCTTGCGCATGGCTTCCTTGGCCAGGGTAAGGCACGGAAACTTCTTCGCGGGCACTTCCTCAAAGTCGAGCTTTTTCAACGCGGCCCAATCCAGGGCGCAATGATTAGATGCGACCCGCTGCGGATAGGTTAACGCATATTGGATGGGCATGCGCATATCGGTTGGGCCGAGCTGTGCCAGGATTGAACCATCCACAAATTCGACCATGGAATGAATCGTGGACTGGGGATGGATCACCACGTGAATTTGTTCCGGCCCCACGCCGAAAAGCCATTTGGCTTCGATCACTTCGAAACCCTTATTCATCATGGTGGCGGAATCAATGGTGATGCGCTGTCCCATCTTCCAATTTGGATGCGCCAGAGCTTGTTTGGGTGTGATCTTTGAAAATTTTGCCAGAGGCAATTTTCGGAACGGGCCGCCCGAAGCGGTGAGCACGAGCCGGCGAACCTCCGCCGGTTCCCCTCCCCGCAGGCATTGATGAATTGCGTTGTGCTCACTATCCACTGGGAGCAAGGCCACACCGGAGCGTTTTACAGCGGCCATCACGACTTCGCCTGCAGCGACGAGGACTTCTTTATTCGCAAGCGCGATGTGTTTTCCGAGTTGAATGGCTTTGTAAGTAGCGGGAAGGCCGACGACGCCGACTGCGGCGGAGACTACAATCTCCGCGTCGGGATGGGTGGCGACGCGCTCCATTCCTTGCGCACCAAATAAAACTTCGGGTGTGGGTGCGCGGCGGCCGCCGGGCGTCGGGCTGCGCATTTCGGACGCGAGGGCGCGGCGGGATTTAAGAGCATCGCAGAGAAGGCGTGCTCCGGATTCCGTGGCTACCGAGACGACGTAGGGATTGAATTTGGCGACCTGTTCGGCGACGAGTTCCACGTTCGAACCGCCAGCCAGCGCGACCACCTGAAATTTGCCGGGATGCGCGGAAACGACATCGAGAGTTTGACTCCCAATAGACCCGGTCGAGCCGAGTATGGAAATGCGCTTCATCTGTAGTCTATTTTATAGACGTTCCGAGGATTATGCGAATAGAGTTGAGATTGCGATTGGCGCGCTAGACACGAGCGGTCAGGCGAAATTTCTAGGCGAAGCGCGTTCACTTTTGCAGTTCTGACAATTTCGTATCTTCGGGAGTGACGGTGAGACTCTCAAATCCCAGGTGATAGCCGTCGGGATCGCAGAGGTTCGTGACCCACATGGAGTTTCCTACCTGCGGTTCCGACGCGGCTAAACCGCGCGAAATAAACTCGCGGTAGAGAGCCACGGCGTCGAGGCACTGAAATTCGAGTGAGACGCCTTCGCCGAGTTTGCCGCTGAGAGGCTTAACGTGATGGCCATCGTTGGCGAAAGTTTGGAGCATGAGCGCGGCGCCACCAAGTTCCAGCCAGCACCAACGGATTTTTTCGTCCACGACCCATTTGTTTTTCAGGGCGAACCCAAGACCGTCGAGGTAAAAACGCAGGGAGCGATCCATGTTGGACACTCGGAAGAATGGGACGACTTGCTTCACGTTGCTGGAGAGCTTGGCGCTGGCATTCATATACGGACCTCCTTGCTGACGGAGAGAGTTGCGCGGATTTTTGTCTCAGGTTGTAACGATTGCTCCTTGGAGCCATTGATAGAGAATCCAAACGACCGGAGCCGCGAGAATCAGGCTGTCAATGCGGTCGAGCATACCGCCGTGACCGGGCAGCAAAGCGCCAGAGTCTTTTACCGACGCGCCGCGTTTGTAGGCGGATTCGATCAGGTCGCCGGCCTGGCCGGCGATATTTGCGGCGACGGCGATGGCAATAAGAGTGAGAGTGTCAATTTGCATCCAGCGCGCGAAGGCGATGGCCACGAGGGCCGAGGCAACGACATTTGCGATTGCGCCTTCCCAGGTTTTTTGGGGGCTCAGCGCCGGTGCCATCTTCAGGCGGCCCACAGATTTGCCGACGAAATAGGCGAGCATGTCGCCGGCCCATATCAGAACCAGTGTAAAGAGGACGAGTTGCTTTCCGACCCGCTCGATTTCGTTGACGCGAACGATATAGCTGAACGGCAGCGTGACGAAGAAGATGCCGACCGAGCTGATGGCGATGGCCGGCAGCACTTCAAGCAAGGGGCGGCGAGTGGCGAGTCCCAGCACCACGCATCCAAAAACGAAAATAAGCAGAGTGGCATCGAGCGAGAGCACTCCGGCTGCCGCGTTGCGCACCACCGAAACACCTTCGCTGAAGGAGCGAATCTGGACGAGGCCCTCGGAATATTGCGAATAGAAAACGAGAGCGGCGGAAAAGTAAGTCCACTTCTTGAAGGCGCGAAGACCGATCTTGTCGCCGAGGTCGAATAGTTCGAACAAGGCGAGTACCGCAATAACGCAGGCCAGCGCGGCGAGCAATGCGGGAGGTCCCCACCAGACCAACGCAACAACAATTGGAATTAGGACAGCGGCCGTAGCAATGCGCAGAAGCATCCGGCGTCAGCCTCGACCTTGCTTTTTGGCTGATACGGGTTTTTCTCCGGCGCTTCCGTTGGTATCGGCGGGTTTTGAGCCGAGGCCGCCGTAGCGGCGTTCGCGCTTTTGAAAATCGAGCAACGCTTCGAGAAGGCATTCGCGAGAGAAATCAGGCCAGAGGGTTTCGGTGACGTACATTTCGGCATAAGCGATCTGCCAGAGCAGAAAATTGCTGACACGCATTTCGCCGCTGGTGCGAATCAGGAGGTCGGGATCAGGTAAACCCGCGGTGTAGAGATGATCGGAAATTAATTGCTCGTCCGCTTGAAAATCGCTGGCGCCGGATGCCTTGGCTTGTTTGAGCAGCACGTTGAAGGCATCCACGAGCTCGGCGCGCGCGCCATAATTGAGGGCCACAACCAACTTCATGCCGGTGTTGCTTGCGGTGAGGCGCATGCCCTCTTCAATGTCGAGGCGGACGGCGTCGGGAAGCTGCTCGGCGCGCCCGATGACCTGGAGTTTAATGTTGTTTTTGTGGATGGACGGGAGTTCGCGGGAAAGATATTCACGGAGGAGACGCATCAGGAAATCCACTTCGGCCTGGGGGCGGCGCCAATTTTCCAGGGAAAACGCGTACAGCGTCAGGCAGGGCAATTTCAGGCGGGCGCAGCTTTCGATGATCTGGCGAGCGGCCTTCACGCCGGCGCGATGCCCCGCGATGCGAGGGAGATGGCGGCGCTGCGCCCATCGTCCATTGCCATCCATGATCACGGCGATATGCTGGGGCAAACTCTTTAAGTCGAGCTTGTCGAGAAGAGTGGACTCTTTGGGGCTAGCATCCTTCAAAAGTTCGATGGCTTTCACAAGAATTCGCTCAAGGACGAGCGCGAAGAAAAACTAGCACAGGGGCTCATGTCACGCAAGGATAGCCCCGCAAGCGGGACTTCCACTTTTAGATATTAACGATTCATGGCGAATGAATCAGAGCTCCGGCCAAGCCGGCGCTGCCGGGATCGGTGATGAGGGAGTAGACGAAAACCAGGGTGAGGATGACCATGATGATGCTGACCGCCCAGGCAACGAGGTTGAATCCCCAGGTGTTGGTATGTTCGCCCATCAGATCGCGGCGGTTTATCAGCAGCAGAACAAAGATGAGGACGACGGGCAGCCATACGCCATTAGCGACCTGCGACAACAGCAGAATCTTGAAGAGCGGAGCGTTCGGCAGCAGAATTATTCCGCCCCCGACCACGATTAGGCCGGTATAGAGCGAGTAGAACGCAGGGGCCTCTTTCACTTTGTGGTCGATGCCCGCTTCGAAACCTAATCCTTCACAAATGACGTGAGCGGTGGAGAGCGGCAAGATGGATGCCGCGAACAGCGACGCATTCAACAATCCGAACGCAAATAGATAGGAGGCCCACTTCCCTGCCAGCGGAACAAGAGCGGCGGCCGCCTGAGCCGCGTCAGAAACATTGGTCATTCCATTCTTGTTGAGGGTGGCCGCGCAGCAGACGATGATGAAAAACACGATGGCCATGCAGGAGATGCTGCCGACCAGCACATCCATGCGCGCGTGTTTGTATTGCTTCGGCCCGACGCGTTTTTCGACGAATCCGGCCTGCAGGTAGAAAAACTGCCAGGGCGCGATGGTGGTGCCGACCAGCGCGGTAAGCATGAGCAGGTATTCGGTGTTGTAGTGCAGCGTGGGCAGCACCGTTTCCCGGGCGGCGAGCAGCCAATCGGGCTTGGCCAGGAACGCGGACACGACGTAAGACAAATAGAACGCGCAGGCGACCAAGAATATTTTTTCGACCTGGCGATAGCTGCCTTTCACCACCAACAGCCATACGGCCAAGCCAGCCAGCGGGACCGAGACAAACTTGCTGATGCCGAAAATCTGCATGGAAGCAGCGACGCCGGCAAACTCCGCAACGGTGTTTCCCAAATCCACCGCCAAGGCGGCGATCATCACGAAAAAAGTGGAACGAAAGCCGAATTCTTCGCGGATCAAATCCGACAGACCCTTGCCGGTGACCACGCCCATGCGTGCGCACATTTCTTCGGAAACGTAGAGCGCGATGGTCATGGGAATTAGCGACCACAGGAGGGTGTAACCGAAGTGCGCGCCGACCTGTGTGTAGGTAGTGATTCCGCCGGCATCGTTATCCACGTTGGAGGTAATCAAGCCGGGGCCGACGACCGCGAGAAACACGGCGAGTCGCCGCCTGGTCATGCGCGTGCGACGCAGGAAATTCTGGCCGCGCGTCTTCCAGACGGCTAGCGATCCCGAATTGGCTTCAATCTCTGACATGGACTTTTCTTCTAGGCTCGATCACTTCGATGAGCCAGTGAATGTCTACATCTTGGCGTGCATTCGGCTTACAACGTCATCCACGGTGATGGTGCCGATGGGATGATTTTCGCGGCTCACGACGGTCAAGCTCCGCAAATTGTATTTATCGAAAAGCTCGAAGATTTCCTGGTCACGCACATCGGCTTTCACCGAAAGCAAGGGTTCGAACGAAAGCTCAACCATGCGCTGATCGGATTCGGAGAGAAGCAGTCGGGCGATCGGCACGGTTCCAGCCATGGCCGCGTCTTTGTTGATCAACACCACGTTGTCTATCTGGTCCGGCGGAATTTCGTGGAAGCGAATGTAGTCCACCACTTCGCCGCGAGTGGCGTCTTCGCTGACCACGACAATCTCGGTGGTCATCATGCCTCCAGCGGTGTCCGGGCCGAATTTCAGCAGCTCTTCCACCTCGTGAGCTTCGCGATGCTCCATTTCTTCGAGGACTTCCTTGGAGGTTTCGGGCTCCAGGCTGGCGATCAGGTCGGCGGCGGCGTCCGGGCTCATCTCCTCGATGATGTGGGCAGCTTGTTCGGGGTCTAATTTTTCGACGACCTGGGTTTGCAGTCGCTTGTCGAGCTCGGCGATGGCTTCCGCAGCGGTTTCCTCATCGAGTGAGGCAATCAATCCCTGGCGTTCGTCCGGCGAGAGTTCTTCCAAGATCTCCGCGATATCCGCAGGGTGGAGAGCGGCGAGTTTTTGGCTGGAGAGGCGCAATTTCACGCGACGCAAAGGATCGGGCTCGATCAAGTTCACGAATTCCCACAGAATCTTGCGCGGCGGAAGCTTCTCCTGAATGCGGCGAATGGCCATGGGCGGAACGATGCCCTGCAGGAGCCTGCGGACGGCGCCGGGAACGCCGACGTCCACCTGCGTGATACGTAGCTCGGTGTTGCCGTTGGTGCGCTGATCGGAAAGGTCTATATCATTCACGCGGACGACTTTTCGCCCATTGGTATCAATAATCTGCTGATCGAGCAGGTCTTTACCCACGGCGAGCCATGCTTCGTTGGGGTGGTACAGCTCGAGCGCGCCTTCGTCGGTGGTGAGCGCGATTCTGCCCGGAACAACCGAGGCGATCTGGTCGTATCGCGCGATGAGTGGCCGGTATTGCCCGCGGCCAATCAACATTCGGGCGACCCGGTTGGGCTGGTCGGCGGGTTCGACGAAGATTTCCTTGATGCGCCCGACGTAGTTGCCCTGCGAGTCGAACGTTTGGGCGCCGATGACTTCAGTTGCGTGCAGCATGATGTACTCCTGGTATTGCGAGCCATTTCCCTCCGGAACATGATTTCGTCATGTTCCGCGACCATGAAATCACGGTACGGTCCACGTCCCATCGGCGGGATCGGTTCCGGGCAAAAAAAATGCCCGCGACCGGCAAAGCAACCGGCCTCGGGCGCATAAAACTGCCCCTCAATTACCTTAGGCCAAGCCTCGCCTCCCTGCTCCCGCGGCCATCGCAGGTCCAGTGAACCGATACACCCCGGAGACTTCCCTGCCCCTGCCGGAGATTCCCGACGCGATCGGGGAAAGGGCTACTACCCGGTTCCGAATTGGACGAAAGCTCCATTGATGCGCTTGTGGTCCACTTGACTAGTAAATGCATACATGAAGATTGTCAAGCAAAGAGTGGGGATTCAGCGCGATTTTCGCGTGCGAAGCAACATATTTTTTGGTGTGACGCCCCGGCGACGGCAATCGGCGGCGTAAAGATCCCAGTAGGTTGCTCGGAGGTAGTCGTGCGGGGAGAATCCGAGTGCTTTCGCGGCCCGATCAATGGCTTGCGGCTCGCCTTCGAGTTCGAGAAATATGCCGACGGGTGTTTCATCGAGGTCCAGATGCAGGCCATGGTACACAAAACTCGTTCTGAATTTTTCGTAGCGGAAGGCGGGTCGGAGTCCAAGGGCAGGCAGTCTGCGCGCGAAGACGGAGGGTGCCACGAGAATCAGTTCGCGTTCGGCGCGTTCTTTGTACCGCGGACGCCCATTTGGTGCGGATTTCGGTTTGGACGCCGCCGGGCTCTTGCTGGTGAGGACTGCTTTCGCGCGTCCTGCTGGAATGCCGCGGCTTGGGGCAGGTTTTTCGGTACGCACGCGAATCAGCCGGCTGCTGCTTCGGAAATCGGAATGTGGAGTATCGAAGAGTGTATTCCGTTCCAAAACACGTCCGTGGGAAACTGCCCCAATCCTGGACAAGCGGGCGAGAATTGACTGCAGGCCTCCGATTCGGAGTTTCACTTCGATTTCCGTCGGAGTTTTATTTATTTTGCGCACACCGCAGTATAAAACAGTCTTCCGGCGACGTGGCCGGCGGCGGTTGCCAAACCTGCGCGTCAAACATCATAATCAGTCTGCCGCCCGAACATATTCGTTGCACGAATCTTCCAATGCGGAAGAATCTGGCCGGCGAAAATCCACGACTGAATTCATGACCGAACCCACAACCCCATTGATGCGGCAGTATCACGCCGTGAAAAAACAATATCCCGCGGCGCTGTTGCTGTTTCGTTTGGGTGATTTCTACGAACTCTTCTACGACGACGCGGTGGTCGCTTCGAAAATCCTGCAGATTACGCTGACTTCCCGGAACAAGGAAAAAGACCAGGCCGTGCCGATGTGCGGAGTTCCCTACCACGCGGCGGAAAATTACATCACGCGATTGATTCGGGCCGGGCACAAAGTGGCAATCTGCGAACAGATGGAGCAGCCGGGCCCGGGCAAGAAAATCGTGCGCCGAGAAATTGTGCGCGTGCTGACTCCGGGAACGGCGAGCGGGTCGGGACTGGTCGAAGCGAAAGAGAATAATTATTTGGCGGCGGTGGCACGCAGCGGGGCACGTGCAGGTGCCCCGGGAGCAGTTGCCCGGACGACTGAAAGCGTGGTGGGGCTGGCGTTCGTTGATTTATCCACGGGGGAATTTCGCGCGACGGAGTTTTTGGGGGACACGGCGGACGCGAAGTTGCGGGACGAACTGGGGATCTTGCGTCCACGCGAAATTTTGCTGGCCAGGCCGGTCACCTTGTTTCCGGTGGCGGCTGCAGCGGAGATGGAAAATTTGGGGGCCGTCGAAACGCGGCTGGACGATTGGGTTTTCGAGTCGAACTACGCAACTCGAATCCTCGAAGAGCATTTCCGGGTTGCTACGCTTGAGGGATTTGGGCTCGACGAACATCCTTGCGCTAGAGCCGCGTCGGGAGCGCTCGTTCACTACCTGCGGGAAACATCAGCGATCGGGGCGCGGTCGGCCGAGGATGCGGCCGCGGTGCCATCCATGCGCCCGTCGGGGGCGGGGCTAGAACACATTGACCGCATCGTTTTCTACGAGCAGCAGGATGCGATGGTTCTCGACGCAGTCACGACGCGGAATCTTGAATTGATTGAGCCTTCGACAGGCGATGACGCGTCGGCCACGCTACTGCGAGCCATTGACGAGACTGCGACGGGGATGGGGGCGCGGCTGCTGCGCAACTGGATCGTTCGCCCCGAAATTTCACTACTGGAGATCAACGCACGGCTGGATGCGGTGGCGGAACTGCGCTCACGGACCATGGTGCGCGAAGAAATCCGCAAGACGTTGGAAGGAATTCTGGATCTAGAACGGCTTACTAGTCGGGTGACGCTCGGTGTCGCGACGCCGCGCGATTTGCTGGCGCTGCGACATTCTTTAGAGGCGGTGCCGACATTGAGGTCGTTGCTTGGACAGGTTACAGGAGCCCCGAACGCAGTCGGCGCGACGGATGATGCGGCGAGAACTCCCGGGAGTTTGGGCGCAAGATTGGCGCTATTGAGCGAACAACTAGACGAGATGAACGACGTGCGCGACACCATTGCACGCGGCATCTCCGACGATCCTCCGGCAGTAGCCAATGATCCGGGCGTGATTCGCAGTGGTTACAACGCGGAACTTGATCAGTTGCACGCCGTCACCAAGCAAGGCCGGCAGATTATTGCGGCGATGGAAGATCGCGAAAGGAAACGCACCGGCATAGCGTCGCTGAAGATTCGCTATAACAATATTTTCGGATTCTATATCGAGATCACGAATGCGAACGCGCATCTTGCGCCAGCCGATTACGAACGGAAGCAGACGCTGGTCAACGCCGAGCGATTTACGTCTCCAGAATTGAAATCTCACGAACAGAAAGTGCTTTCCGCGGAAGAGCGCGTTCGCGAAATCGAAAGGCGGCTGTACAGTGAGATTCGCGAAGGAATCGCGCGCGAGGCGGGGCGCCTGCGAAAAACGGCGGCGGCGATTGCGCAACTCGACGTGCTGGTGAATTTCGCACGCATTGCCGCGGCTCGAAATTACACCCGTCCGGAATTTACGGACAAGATGCTAACGAAAAAGGGCAAGCGTGGCGTCTTGATGATCGCCGGTGGGAGGCATCCGGTGATCGAAAAGCTGCTGGAAGAGCGCGGCGAGAGGTTCGTCCCCAATGATTTGTATTTGGATGACGAATCACAATTCCTGCTGGTCATCACCGGTCCGAACATGGGCGGTAAGTCCACCTACCTGCGGCAGGCGGCGCTGATCGCAGTGATGGCGCAGATGGGCTCCTTCGTGCCGGCGGTGCAGGCCAGGCTTCCGCTGCTGGACAGGATTTTCACGCGCATTGGGGCTTCGGATAACCTGGCGCGCGGACGTTCCACGTTTCTGGTTGAAATGAGCGAGGTGGCGGCGATCTTGAATACAGCGACGGCCGCGAGCCTGGTGCTGCTGGATGAAGTGGGGCGCGGTACGTCCACGTTTGACGGGCTTTCGATTGCGTGGGCGGTGGTGGAATCGCTTCATTCCGGCGCAAGGCCGCGAACGCTGTTTGCGACGCACTACCATGAGCTGACGGAGCTGGAACAACTTCTACCCGGCGTGAAGAACGTGCATGTGGCGGTGCAGGAAGCGGGGAGCGAAATTATTTTCCTACGGCGCGTCGAGCCGGGGAGCGCCAACAAGAGTTATGGAATTGAGGTGGCGCGCCTGGCTGGGTTGCCGGGCGAAGTGATTACGCGCGCGCGGGAGATCCTCCGGCGTCATGAGCAGAGTGAAGAGAAGCTCTCTCATGAGCTGTCGCCGGGCGCGGGCGGCGCTGATGCGGGCGCTCCAGCACAACAGACGTCGTTCACTGCGATTGACGAGTCCGTTCTCGACGCGATTCGCCGCGCGAAATTGGACGGGTTGACACCACTCGAGGCGATGAACCTGCTCGCCGCTCTGCAGAAACAACTTTCGTAAGGCGGCCTTCCCTTCAGTTCCCCGGTCATCGCGCCGCAGGTAACAACCGCTGAATTCTGTGTTGTAAACGATGCCGGGCAGCTTCTAGACTCGTTCATCCATGCGCGTCATAGGAATGATGTCCGGCACTTCGGCAGACGGAATTGATGTGGTCCTCGCAAACATTTCCGGGGCGCCGCCCAGACTGGCAGCAAAACTCGAAGGGCACTATCATGCGCGGTTTCCGAAAATGGTGCGAGACGCGGTATTGCGGCTGGGGAATGGCGTGGCGACGACCACGGCCGAAATCAGCCAGTTGAATTTTCTGCTGGGCGAGGAATTCGCGAGCGCAGCGATTGCTGCGTGCACGAAGTGGCGAATTCCGCTGCACAAGATCGGGCTGATTGGTTCTCACGGGCAGACCATCTTTCATCAAGGCATTCCGGCAAAATTTCTATCCGCACGCGGGATTGCTTCGACCTTGCAAGTCGGAGAGCCGAGCATCATCGCGGAACGCACGGGCGTCACGACGATTGCTGACTTTCGACCCGGAGATATGGCGGCGGGAGGCGGCGGAGCTCCGCTGGTTCCGTTTGTGGATTATTTGTTGTATCGCAACGCAAAAATTGGGCGTGCGGCACTGAACATCGGCGGCATCGCTAACGTGACGGTCGTTCCCGCCGACGCGAAGCCTCGCGACGTGTTCGCGTTCGACACCGGGCCCGGCAACATGATCATTGATGCGCTGGTCGAGCGCCTGACGCAGGGACGCCATACATACGACAAAGGGGCGCAACTCGCCGGCAAAGGCAGCGTGATTCCCGTCTTGCTGGAAAAAATGTTGTGCGATCCGTACTTGCGACTGCGTCCTCCAAAAACGGCGGGGCGCGAGCAGTTTGGGAGCGCGTACGTCGGCAAGTTGTTCGCGAGGGCCCAGAAACTTCGGACCCGGCCCGAAGACTTGGTGCGCACCGCGACCATTTTCACGGCGCTTTCGATTGTTGATGCAATTCGGCGATTTATTTTGCCGAGGGCGGAGGTGCGACAGCTGATTGTGGCTGGGGGCGGGACCAACAATCCGCTGATCATGGCGCAGCTCGAGGCAGCACTGCGCGGAATTGAGATCGTACATTCATCGGAACTTGGTGTGGGTGCGGAAGCCAAGGAAGCCTTTGCATTCGCGATTCTGGCGTACGAAGCGTTTCATGGACGCCCAAACAATCTGCCGTCGGCGACCGGGGCGAAACATCCGGCGATTCTGGGAAAGCTGGTGCATGGCCGCGCGCGCTGATTTTGTGAACGGCCGCCGTCGAGCGTCGACCAAACGACGGGCACCGGTAAAACTTCTTCCTATCTTGCTCGGTGTAACGATTTCCCTGCTCACCATGACTGGTTGCAACTCACTTGGCAGCGCGCCACCCTCAGGTACCGTTGAGTTCCTGACCGAAGCGTCACCCACGAATCTTGATCCGCGGATCGGCGCCGATGCATATTCCGAGCATATCGATGGATTGATATTTTCGAGCCTGGTGGCGCACGACGCCGAGATGAAAGTGATCCCCGACCTGGCTACGTCCTGGGACACTCCCGACCTTTTGACCTACATTTTCCATCTGCGGAGCGGTGTGAAATTTCACAACGGGCAGGCGCTCACCTCGGCCGACGTCAAGTTTACTTTCGATTCCGTGCTTAGCGGCGCGGTCAAGAGCCCCAAGCGCAGCTCGTTCAAAATGGTGGATTCGATCGAGGCGCCCGACGACAACACCATCATATTTCACCTGCATGAACCGTACGCATCGTTCTTGTGGAGCCTGACGCGGCCGGCGATTGGAATCGTGCCGCGTGGTTCGGGCGCGGACGTGGCGCAAAAACCGATTGGCAGCGGCCCATTTCGCTTTGTGAGCATGAGCACCGACGAGGAAATAAATCTCGCGCGCAATGCGGACTATTTCGGCGGCGCGCCGCATTTCGAAAACCTGCGGGTTCGAATCGTTCCGGACATGACCACGCGCGCACTGGAATTGCGCAAGGGTTCTGCCGACGCGACCATCAATTCCCTGACTCCAGACATGGCCGCGACCTTGGGCAAGGAGCGCGGACTGGTGGCGGACCAGCAGCCGGGCACGCCGCTGGCCTACATCGCGTTCAATTTTACCGATCCGGCGTTGGCGAAACGCGAGGTCAGACAGGCCCTGGCGTATGCCACGGATCGAAAGACGATCATTCAATATTTGCTGCGAGGCCAGGCGCGACCTGCGGCGAGCTTGCTGCCGCCGAGCAGTTGGGCGTACGACGCGAATACACCGCAATATGACTTCGATCCCGGGCGCGCGGAACAACTTTTGGACGCGGCGGGCTACCCTCGCGGAGCGGATGGTGTGCGTCTGCGTTTAGCCCTGAAGACTTCCACCGACGAATCGGTGCGCTTGATGAGCGAGGCGTTGGCCGATCAGTGGAAGCGGGTTGGGGTTGCGCTGGAACTGCGTCCGCTGGAATTCGCGACGTTCTACACCGACATCACGCGAGGAAGTTTCCAGATGTATGCGTTGCGCTGGGTGGGCGCGAACAACGATCCGGATATTTTCGAATTTGTTTTCAGTTCGAAGAAGATGCCACCGGCGGGCGCAAACCGCGGACGCTACAGCAATCCCCAGCTGGACGTATTGCTGCAGGAAGAACACGTGGAGATGAATCAGGAAAAGCGCAAGGCGCTATTGTCTCAGGTACAGAGGATCGTGGCGGAGGATGAGCCGTACATCAATCTGTGGTACGTGGACAATGTGTGCGTGCACCGCGATCGCCTGAGGGACATTGTGATTCCGCCAGGGGGCGATTACGACTTCCTCGCCACGGCAACGCTGAAGTGAGCCGAATGATTCGCTAGTGGTGCAGCGCTTTGTGGATGTCGGAGTCGGGGATCGCGCCCTCGCGCACTACGTGCCATTCGTTGCCATCGAGCCGAACGATGGTGGAAGCTAGCAGGCCGCCGGTGTCGCCTGCGTCTAGAATAAGCGGAAGGCGATTGCCGAGCTGTTCGACGATTTGCCCCGCGTTCGAGCAAGATGGATGGCCGGAAAGGTTGGCGCTGGTGCCAGTGATCGGGCCGCCGACGGCGTCAATCAGCGCTGTGGCCACATGGGAATTTGCCCAGCGCAGGGCGACTCTTCCGGTATTTCCGGTGACCTTCAAAGGGAGCCGGTGCGTGGCTTCAACGACCAGGGTGAGCGGTCCGGGCCAGAATTGATTGGCAAGTTCCAGAAAACTATCAGGCATCTCGCGAACCATGCTGAGGGCCTGTTCGACGGAATTGACCAGGATTGGTAATGCCTTCGTTTCGGGCCGGCCCTTCGCACGGAATACTCCTTCGATCGCCGAGAGATTAAAGGGATCGACAGAGAGGCCGTAGAACGTATCCGTGGGAATTCCCACGACTTCGCCGCGCTGGATGAATCCGGCGGCGTATTTCACAACGTGTTTTTCCGGTGCTGCGGCTGAAATTTTCAGGATTTCGACAGGCAAATGTTCGCTCTCGGTGGGATGCGCCCCAGGTCCGTTGAAAAAACTAACATGGCGAAGGAGCGTTGGCAAGGTTCGTCGCGGCCTGGCGTGGCGGGCGACTCGACGCAACCACGGGCGTTTGCTAGGCTTGCAGAATGGCGGAACACACTACCGCGGAGGTGATCACCAGCCGGGAAAATCGGTGGATCAAGATGTTTCGCGCCGGTCTACGTGGCTCGGGCCCTGCGGGCGATGAGCCGATTGTGGTGGAAGGGCCAAAGTTGATTGAAGACGCCTTGCGCCATGGGATTGAGGCGGAGGCGGTGCTGGTCAGCGAATCTGGGGAGCGCGAGATGGAGCGCATCCTGCGGGCCGCGAGCGACAGCGAATCCGGCATCGCGCGTTCGAGAGTGCTGCGCACGACTGACAAGATTTTCGAGGGGCTTTGCGGGACCGAATCTCCTCAGGGTGTGGCCGCGCTGTTTCGCCAGCCGGTCTGGGCTTTCGAAGATATTCTGGGTCGAGCAGCGGCTGAACAGGATGATGAGTCACGCACAGAATCTCCTCTGGTGCTGGTGATGGCAGGTGTTCAGGACCCTGGCAATGTGGGAACCATACTTCGTTCTGCCGAGGCATTTGGCGCGACCGGTGTGATTGCGACGCGGGGCACGGCTGATCCGTGGTCGCCAAAAGCGGTGCGGGCCTCGGCGGGGTCGGCTTTGCGGGTGCCGCTTTTGCGCGGTATGTCTATTCCGATCGTGCTGACGCAATTGCGCGTCTCAAAAATCAAAATTGTTGCGACCGCGGCTGGAGATCCGAAGGCCGGCGAACATGGAGCGCGGAAGCAAACCGATCTGCGGGAGCCGGTGGCAATCTTCATTGGCAACGAGGGAGCGGGGCTTGGATCGGAAATTGAAAGTGCAGCCGATGCTCATATTTCGATTCCGATCTCGGAGACCGTCGAATCGCTGAATGCGGGAATCGCGGCGTCAATTCTTTTGTACGAAGTGGCGCGGCAAAGACGATCGGGTTCGACGAGGTAGGATTCTGGCAAGTGTTGCGCGGATTCAACGGACAGTATGAGTCTTTTTCAATCACTGCAACCGGAAGAAGAATCGCAGGCCGGGCGGCCGCTCGCGGACCGCATGCGTCCGCAGACTCTCGATGAATTTATCGGGCAGGAGGAGTTGCTCGGGCCCGGAAAACCGCTGCGAATTCAGATCGAGCGCGATGACCTGACTTCCCTGCTGCTTTGGGGCCCTCCTGGATGCGGAAAGACCACGCTGGCGCGAATCATTGCGCGAACGACCAAATCAGAATTTCTACCTTTTAGCGCGGTGATGTCCGGAATAAAGGAAATTAAGGAAGTGATGGCCCGGGCGGAAGCGACCCGACGCTACGGGCGCCGGACAATTGTTTTCGTGGACGAAGTGCACCGCTTCAATCGCGCGCAACAGGATGCGTTTCTGCCGCACGTGGAGGCTGGCAACATTCTACTGATTGGCGCAACCACCGAAAATCCCTCGTTCGAGGTGATCGCGCCACTGCTTTCGCGGATGAAAGTGTATGTGCTGAAGGCGCATACGAAAGAACAGGTAGTGATGTTGCTGGAGCGCGCGCTGGTGGATACGGTTCGCGGGCTGGGCGCGGAAAAAGTGGAAGTGAGTAGGGAAATTCTGGAGCGCATCGCGATATTGGCAAATGGCGACGCACGCGCCGCGTACAACACGCTGGAAGCGCTAGTGATGGGCAGCGCGCCCGAGGTGGACGGGCGAAGGATCGTCACGCAAGAACGCCTCGAGGATGTGCTACAGCGCAAGCTGCTGCCTTACGATAAATCCGGCGAAGAGCATTTCAACCTGATTTCGGCCCTGCATAAATCCGTGCGCAATTCCGATCCGGATGCTTCGTTGTACTGGCTGGCGCGCATGTTGGAATCGGGCGAAGATCCGTTGTACGTCGCGCGGCGTCTGGTGCGCATGGCCAGTGAAGATATTGGGCTGGCCGAGCCGCACGCCGTGCAGGTTACGATTGCCGCGATGCAAGCATTTGAGCTGCTGGGGCCACCGGAACGAAATCTGGCGCTGGCGCAGGCGGCGGTGTATCTCGCATTGGCGCCGAAATCAAATGCGGTGTACACCGCTTATGGAGAAGTTCGCGACGATTTGCAGAGCACGATGGCGGAGCCGGTGCCTCTGCACATTCGCAACGCGGCGACCGGTTTGATGAAAAATCTCGGCTATGGAAGAGGCTATCAATACGCGCACGATAGCGAGGAGAAGGTTACGGACATGACGTGCCTACCCGAAAGTCTCGCGGGCCGCATATACTATCGGCCGACGGACCAGGGATTTGAGGCGCGCATTCGGCAGCGGCTCGAAGAAATTCGCCGGATTCAAAAACGTCCGGCAAGCTGAAGGGAAAACGCATTGACCACCCAGACCCAGCACGCACCTGAGATTTCAAATTTGCCAGCACCAACAAAAAACAAGAGCGTCGTGGCGGCCGCCCTGCTCATCGGCGGCGCCGGCCTGCTCGCTTCGATTTTGCCGCTGCTGGCGCAGTCTTCGGTCAAGCCGCTGGCGACGATTGAAGCGGACGTGCAGGCCTTCGCGATCGCTCCGGACAACCAGATCGCCTACGCCGTGCAGCGGATGAAGAGGATCAAAAAGCTGACCGTGGAGCACGACGACTTTTGGGTGGCCACAATCGACGGGAAAAAACGAAAAATCATTGACGGAGATAAATTCACGCCGCAGCCGTTCGAAACTCCGGAGCCGGACCTGACTGCGTCGGACAACGTCGGCCCGCAGATTCCGGGAAGTACTTCGAGTTCGAGTTCCAGCAGCAGCTCCAGCAGTAGTAGCGACGACAGAAGCGACGAAAAGCCAGCCAAAGGCCAAAAGGGGCCGAAGGAAAAGAAAGAAAAAGCTCCACTGCCGCCGCAGCACAGCTATCAGGTGGATACGATTACCTGGTCGCCGGACAGCAAACGGCTGGTGATAAAAATGGACACGTCGAACATGGCGCAGCCCCAAGGTTCGATCGTGCAACAGTTGGATGAGCAGCAAACGGTGCGGCCGAACACGATTCTGTATTTGATGGATGGGGAAGGCCGCGACATTCCCATCACCGGATCAAAAACGCCGACGCTCGCAGATGCTTTCAATGCGGCGTGGCTGGCCGACGGCGCGACGCTGGTCTACATGAACAGGACCACCGGAGGCGCGGCGCAAATGATGGCGCTGCGGCCTTCCGAAGGAAAATCGCGAGTGCTCTTCGACGGGCATGTTTTTACGGCGGTTTCCTGGGATACGAAACGGAATCAGGCTTTCGCACTGGAAGAAAATACGCGGGTGGTGGGGCCGCCTAATATCGTGCAATTAGATTTGGTTGGCGGAGCGCGGAAAGAACTGGCTGCCGTGGACGAGTACGCAGGGTTTCTATCCATTTCGCCGTCGGCGAAAAAAATTGCGTACTTCAAGGATGGCGACACGCTCGAGGTTCGCGATCTGGCGAATGGCGGCAAGGTGACGCAAGTGCGCGTGGCCATCGGCGAATTCCAGTGGTCGCATGACGAGCTACGCGTGCTGCTGAAACGCGGCGAGCCGGCGAAATCCGCGGACCTGGTTTGGGTCGGACTTTACAACAACGCGTTCGACCCGTTTTTTCACGGACTCGAATTTCACGAATTTGAAATTGCGCCGGACGGGCAGACGATTGCAGTTACCGAGCCGGGACGACGCGACCTTACGGTTTATCGCTTCGAATAAAATTCACAAGCGAGAGATTGCCGTCCAGGTTAGTGCTAGGCGGAAATCCGCCGGAAGCGCTTGGCGTGCTCCTTCAGCATGCAGAGATCCATGGCTACGAATAAGCCGGCCTGGCGCGCTTTTTCCGCCGCTTCCGGATGTATCACTCCTTCCTGCATCCAGACGGCATGGGCGCCGATGCTGATCGCGGAATCAATAATCTCCGGGACAAATTCGGAGCGGCGAAAAATATCCACGATGTCGACTTTTTCCGGAATGTCTTCCAGCCGCGCATAACATTTTTCGCCGAGGATTTCAGTTTCGTTCGGGTTTACGGGGATGATGCGGTAGCCCGCTGATTTCAAATATTCGGCGACACCGTAACTCGGGCGAAATTTGCGGTTCGAAAGTCCCACGATTGCAATCGTTTTGCTGGATTTCAGGATTTCGGCAATTGGGTCGGCGGTGGGAGACGAAGGATTTCTTTCAGCGGACGCAGTCACAGAGCGATCCGGTTAACGACGGCCTTTCGGTTTGGAAAATCCGGCCGGTTTCGATTTCGGGCGACCGCCCGTGGGCGAGCGCTTGCCCCCAGAGGCGGGTTTCCCTGCACGCGGTTTTCCAGCGCCTACAGGCTTGCCGGAACGTCCGAAGGATTTGGGCCCAGAAGTTTTGTTGCCGCGGCCAAAAGCGCCGGGTTCCGAGGATGATTTTCCACGGAATGGCGCGCCGGGGCGCGGTCCGCTGGGACGTCCAGGCTTTGATTCAAAATTAGGGCGACCTGCAGCGGCAGAGCTGCTTCCGTCGCGCGGCTTGAAGCTTGGTCGCGGACGTTCGGAACCACCTTCGCCGGCGCCCTGTCTCTTTTTCCACGGGCGATCGAATTGCGATGGCCGCGACGGGACTTCGGGAAATTCGCTTTTCGCGGAACGCTGGATTTCTTCGGCGCTGGGTTTATGAAAGACGCGCTCGTTCGGTCCCCACTTCGCGCTGCCCTCGGTGCGCGAGGGGAACGACTTCGGCGGCTTCGGAGGGGCATCTGGCGAGCCGCTTTGAGGTGTCCCGGCTTTATTGCCCATGAATTCCCGACGGCCATGATCTATTCCGCCGGGTTTGCCCTTCGCATATGAACCTTGATTCGGCGGGAATGAAGGTCTGCCGCCGGGAGCGCCGGAGTAGGGTTTGGAATACGGCCGGTCGCCCGGACGAAACGGCGGTCGGCCGCCGGGTGCACCCCCCTGAGGCCTGAAGTTCGGCCGGTCGTTCGGCCGGCCATCGGAACGGAATGGTGGTCTGCCAACGCCGCCGGAAGGTCCGGGAAAGGGCTTGGAGTAGGGGCGATTGTTACCCTGGCTTGCGCCGCCAGCTGGGCGGAACGGCGGCTTCCCTGGTGGCCGGGATCCAAAACCGGGAGGTTGCCCGCCCGGGGTATGAGCACCAGACGACGGTCCGGAAAATTGACGCGGCCCGCCCCCCGGCCGATGCATATTCGGCTTTCCGTAGGGCTTCGGGTTGGGACGGAATTGATTGCGCGGCGTGCCCGCTGCAAAACTGGTGTTGGCCTGGCGAGGCGGCGGAGGAACCGTGAAACGGTTTCCGTCCACTTCCTGCGCCGGTACATTTTGTGTGGGGCGCTCACCGGGTTTCGGCTTGGGCTGATACGGACGTTTCTTGATGAAGGGACGCCGCTCGGTAGTGAATTGCGCGGGCGAGAGATTCACGGCCTTGGGCCCGAGTTTTTCTTGAATGGGGCCGGTCGACGCGGCGACGGCTTGCGCGGCGTTTTTCGGATCAACCATGCGTCGCAGGGTCGCGACCTCAGCCTCGGACAACGGACGGTACGCGCCGGGTGTGAGCGACTCCATGGCGATGTTGCCGATTTTTATGCGTTTTATTTTTTCGACGGGATGGCCAGTCTGGAACAGTTTGTTGCGCAGTTCGTCACGCCGAGCTTCGGACAATGTGACTTCGTACCACGGGGAATCTTTGCCCTTGATGCGCACGATGTGCGCGCCAGTCTGGCGCGAAAGAGTTTCAACTTCCTCGAAGGTCAGCAAAGTTTTCAGTTTCAGGTTGTAAGTTTGCGGCAGGTAATGCGCTTTCAGCATCTGGTTGGCGAGTTCCCCGTCGTTGGTGAGAAACACCAGGCCCATCGAGTGATATTCCAGGCGACCCACCGGAAAAACGCGAAGCGAAATTCCATGGAGAAGATCGCGCAGGCAGCGGCGGCCCTCAGGATCAACCATCGTGGAAACTACTTCAGGCGGCTTGTTCAGAATTAAGTAGGCGCGCTCGGTTTCCGGCTGCAGCAGCTTGCCCTGCACTTTGATGTGATCTTTCGTTTCGTCAGCCTTCGAGCCCAGTTCGGTGACGGTCTGGCCGTTCACGGTGACCATGCCGGAAGAGATGAGTTCTTCGGCGTGGCGGCGCGAGGCGATACCGGCGCGCGCGATTATTTTTTGCAGTCGTTCAAGCATAGGAGTGACGATGGTCCATTTGGCGCCCATACAGCTTAACGGAAATTGCGTTCAGGTGCGAATCGGAGACGAGTCCCTCATAGGCGTGACCGGCTCGGCGGACTGCAATCGAAGAGAGATCCTTCGTCGCTGCGCTCCTCTGGATGACAGCCAAAAACGGAATCTGGCACGGTCGCTTACGACACTTCGGTCTTCGCGCCGCTCGACGTTGCAGTTGCCGCGCGCGATTTGTCGCGCTCTTCGTTCGAGGACATCTCGCCCGTTCGACGATCGAGATGTTCGGCGGAGGCATCGGTGAAGACCTCGGCCGCGATTTGCGCGGGATTTTCGACGCGCTCGGATTCGGCTTCCTGCTCCGCGGAAATGTCTTCGATCGTATCTTTCATGGTTTCGCCAGGCGCGTCGGCGCTGACGTCGAGCGTCGCGTCGGAAATTCCGGCGTCAAGTTCCGCTTCGGCTTCCGCTTCGGTGACGAATTCAGCTTCGACTACCGATTCAGTGACGGCATCTTCGGGAAGAACTTCGGCGATGCCCTCATCGGAACCCAGAGCAGCCTGGGCCAACGCTTCAAATTCTTTCAGGCTGGGCAGCTCGTCGAGATCGGAGAGGCCGAAGCGCAGCATGAATTGTTTTGAGGTGCGGTACAGAATCGGGCGGCCGATGACGTCCTTGCGTCCGGCGGTGGTAATAAGTTTCTTTTCGAGCAGAGTTTTGATCACGCCGCCAACGTGCACGCCGCGAATCTCGTTGATTTCGGGGACGGTGGCGGGCTGCTTGTAGGCGATGACCGCCAGGGTCTCCAGCGCGGGCATGGTCAGGCGCAGCGGAGGCTGCAGGCTCTTGATGAACTTGCGGACCACATCGTGGTGTTGCGCCTTGGTATAAAACTTCCAGCCGCCCGCGACTTTGCGGACTTCGATGCCGCGGTCGTCGGTCTGATAGGTGGCTGTCAGTTGCTCAAGGGCTTCGCGCACTTGCGGTTTTTCGAGGCTGAGCGCTTTGGCAATTTGGTCGAGGGTGGCCGGTTCGTCGGCGGCGTAAATAATGGCTTCGAGCGCGGCCTGAATTTCCCGATGCTTCACCGTCGCTTCCGCCGATGTCTCGGTGTTTGGAATGGTTTGCTCCGGCGATTCGCTGGCCGGCGTCAATCCTTCAGAATTCAGCGGAGTTTCCTGGTTGGTCACAGATATTGCTCCTCAATTTTGGCCATGGCGTCGGGCCCGGCGAAGACAGCTTCAAACATTTTGTGCTTGCGTAGGCGAATATCCTCGAAAAGTTCGGACTGCACCAGCATCACGGCTTGCATCCGGACCATTTCGAGCACGGCCAGCAAGGCGACGATCATGGCGTTCTTGGACTCACATTGCTCAAAAAATTCGATGAGTGAGACGGGGTCGTCGGTGGAGATCAGGCGCTGGCGCAGGCGGTCCATCATTTGGGCGATCGAAACGGAATCGTGGCGCAGTTCGAATTTGGGAATGGACTTTTTGCGTTCGAGAATCTGCTGAAAAGTTTTTACCAGATCCACCAGCGAAACGACCAGTTCGCCCTGCGTTTCGTCGGTGCCGTACAGAGATTTATCCGGATGGGACCAGACGTGAGCCTCGACCTGCTGCTTCTGGTAAAGAAGCTGGGCGGCGTTTTTGAATTTTTCGTGTTCGAGCAGGCGATGTACCAGATCGTCGCGCGGGTCTTGCGGCTCGTCGCCCGCGAGCAGCGGATCCACCGGCAGCAGCATTTTCGATTTGATGTGAATCAGGGTCGCGGCCATGTAGATAAAATCGGCGGAGACGTCAATGTCGAACTTTTCGATTTGGTGCAGGTAATCGAGATACTGCTCGGTGATTTTGGCGATGGGAATATTGTGAATGTCCATCTCCTGCTTGCGGATCAAATCGAGCAGCAGGTCGAGTGGACCTTCGTAGGCCGGTAAACTGATGCGGTACGGTGACGCCATGCTGGAATGAGTCTCCTCTACTGCATCTGCTGCAAGTTACTTTCGCGCTTCGTCGGACTGGAAGATCGCGTTGCGCACGCGCTTCATGGTTTTCTGCGCCACGCTGCGCGCTTTCTTCGAGCCGTCATCGAGAATATCCCATACCTGCCGAGGATTCGCCTCAAATTCTTTGCGCTTGGCCTGGATGGGCTCGATCCATTTGACCAGGCCGTCGGCCATGAGCTTCTTGCAATCCACGCAGCCGATGGCGGCGGTGCGGCATTGGGAGTCAACGCGGGCGCAGGTTTCGGGCGGCGAGAACAATTTGTGCCAGGCAAATACCGGGCAGATTTCTGGGCGCCCTGGGTCAGTGCGGCGGATGCGCTGCGGGTCGGTCATCATGTTGCGGGTTTTGGCGCGAATCTCATCGGGTGTGTCGGTGAGCCAGATAGCATTGCCGTAGGATTTCGCCATGCGACGGCCGTCGAGGCCGGGAAGGCGTGGGGTTTCGGTTGGTAGATACGAGGGCTCGCTCAGGATTTCCGATACGTCGAAATATTTTTTGCACTTCCCCACTTTCAGCAAAAAATTCTCACTTCCGATCTCGCCAGCAAGTCTGCGCAACTCAGTCTTGATATAGGCGACGTTTTCGGCATCAATGACTTTCGAACTCCTAGGCGATTGAAGATGGCTCTGGCCTGGGAATAGCTCCGCCCAGAGCATGGCGAGCTCGATGCGGTTCCCTTCATCAAACAGGTCGTCTTTGACCGCGAAACCATAGTGCGAATCGAAACGGCGCACAACCTCGCGAGTTAGTTCGACGTGAGGCGCTTGATCCTCGCCGACTGGAACGACCAACTCTTGTTTGGGTTCGCCGTACATGACGATGTCTGCGGACTGGAGCAGAGGGTAGCCTAGAAAACCGTAAGTGCCGAGATCGCGGCCCTTCAGATTTTCGATTTGTTCTTTGTATGTGGGGACGCGTTCGAGCCAGCTGAGAGGCGTGATCATGGAGAGCAGGACATGTACCTCGGCATGTTCGAGGACGCTCGACTGGATGAACAGCGTGGATTTGTTTGGGTCGAGGCCGACGGAGAGCCAGTCCATGGCGACTTGCAGCGTATTTTCGGCGATGGAGCTGGTGTCTTCGTAATGGGTGGTCAGCGCGTGCCAGTCGGCGACGAAGAAAAAGCAATCGTATTCGTTTTGGAGCTTGACCCAATTCGACAGCGCGCCGAAATAATGGCCGAGGTGCAGGCGGCCGGTGGGGCGCATACCGCTGAGGACGCGTTTCTTGGTGGTCATGCTTTGGTTGTTCCGATTCGTAGCCGGTTGCCGTCCGGGTCGCGAAGTTCGATTTCGTCGGCCCAGGGCTGCTGGTTGACTTCGACTTGAAAGTTTTTCGCAACGGCGAACACGTCGCGGACCCAGATATAGACGAGGGTGTCCGCACGGGCGTCGCCCTTGTGCTCGGAAAGATAAATTCGAACCGCGCCCCTGGCGACCGACACAAATGCTGGAAGATTCGGTTCGAAGCGATGTTCCCATTCCTTTTGGAAGCCGATGCGTTCGTACCAGGTCGCCGCGTTCGCCGCATTTGCTGTGTGCAGAATGGGAATGACTTGCTCGTCCATATTATGATTCCTCGAAGTTCTTTACATCGTTCGCGAGCGCAAAAGGCAGATACGCTACGAACCTAATTCGCAGCTTGCTATGCGCGCAGCAGATCGCGGGCGATTACGATGCGCTGCATTTCGCTGGTGCCCTCGTAGATGGTGAGGACGCGGGCGTCGCGATAGTAGCGCTCGACATCGGATTCGCGGGAATAGCCGCTGCTACCGTGAATCTGGACGGCTTTGTAGGCGACACGATTGGCCATTTCGCTGGCGTAAAGTTTTGCTTTCGAGGCCTGGGCGCCGGACTTGGCGGCGGGCGCGCCTGAATCGCGCATCCATGCCGCGTAATGAGTCAGGGCGCGGGCTGCTTCGATTTCGGTCTGCATATCCGCAAGCATCCACTGAATGGCCTGATAATTTGCGATGGGCTGGCCGAAGGTTTTGCGCTGCTTGGCATATTTCGCCGCGGTTTCGAGGGCGCCTTGCGCTAGGCCCACCGATTGCGAGGCGATGCCCACGCGGCCGCCGTCGAGCGATTCGAAAGCGATTTTCAAGCCTTGCCCTTCTTCGCCGAGGCGGTTTTCGACCGGCACTCGACATTCCTGTAACGAAATTTCCGCCGAGCGCGAAAGACGCAGGCCCATTTTATCTTCGTAGCGGCTGATGCGAAATCCCGGAAAATCGGGCTGAACCAGGAAGGCAGTGACGCCACGCGAGCCTAGAGTGGGATCAGTCTTGGCGAAGACCACATACACGCCCGAAACTCCGCCGTTGGTGACCCAGGCTTTGGTGCCGGTCAGCAGGTAGTGATCGCCCTCGCGCACGGCTCGCGTCTGAATTCCCGCGGCGTCGGAACCCGCTTGCGGTTCGGTAAGGCAAAAGCCGCCGAGCATTTCGCCTTTGGCAAGACGAGTCAGGTACTGCTTTTTCTGGGCCTCGGTGCCGGCTCTGAAAATCGGCATACAGACCACGGAATTGGTGACGCTGAGGGCGACCGCCGTGGAGGCATCCACGCGCGCGACTTCTTCGAGCATCAGCGAATAGCTGACGGTATCGGTGCCCGCCCCGCCCCATTCCTCCGGGATCAGCATTCCGCAGCAGCCCAGTTCCCCGAGCTTACGGATTTCATCGGCTGGGAATTTTTCATCCCGCTCGTAATCGCGAAGAATGGGCCGCATTTCCGTCTCCATGAACTGGCGGACGGTGTTGCGGATCAGGAGTTGGTCGCTGCTGAGTGAGAAATCCATCGGGAAATTTGTAAAGACGATGCTAGCACACGCGTCGCGGAATCCGAAAAGCTGCCGCCAGCCGGTATCTTGGGTCCGAGCGCGATTATTTGGATGGCGTATCCGGTTCGGGCGGAGGCTTCAGACGCTGGTTGGCGGTGGTTTTATGCCCGGCCTTCACCTTCACGCGCTGAGTCTTGGGCACCAGGCCCTGCGCGTCGAAAGTGACGTCATAGGTTCCGGGTTTCAAATCTTCGAAACGATATTGGCCGGTTCCGTCGGTGGAGGCGCCGGTGGAAACTTTAGTGTCTTCGCTGAGCAGGGTCACTTTCGCGCCGCCCAGTGGTGAGCCGTGATTGTCGGTCACGTTACCCCAGATCGATCCGGTTGCCGCTTGCGGCTGGGCGTGAGCAGCAGCGCCTGACTGCGCGCGCGCGTGATCAGAGCCTGCGAGTAGAAGGCAGCAGATGACGGCGATTGATGACCGGCGAAACGTTTGAGACATATTTCTCCTCGTTTTCGGCTGTGTGCTCATGGCTAGTTCTGGTTCGTTACAGTTTCAGCAGTTCGCGGAGGCGTTTGGTTTGCGCGCGCGATACCGGAATTTCACTGGCCCGTTTGTCATTCATCTTCAGCATGTAACTCGATTTGAACCAGGGCACGACCTCTTTGATGTGGTTGATGTTGACGAGATACGAGCGATGCGCGCGCCAGAAGTTATCGGAGTCCACGGCTGAGACCAGTTCCTCGATGGTGCGATAATTCGATTCGCCTTCGAAATCCTTGGTGAAAATAGTGATGGTGCCGTCTTGAATGGATGCGTAGATCAGGTCCGCGGCGTCCACCAAAAACATGCGCGACTGGGATTTGACCAGCAGCTTCGCCGCCTGCGCCGCTTTTGGAGTCGCGTGAGGAAGGGCGAGCTGGCCCATCAGAATCTCCAGGCGCTCCACGGGAGAGGTCTGAGCCTCGAGCATCTTCTTAGCGCGTTGAATGGCCTTGGCGATGCGTGCTTTGTCGAAGGGCTTCAGGACGTAGTCCACGGCGTTCACGTCGAAGGCCTGGATCGCGTAGTTGTCGAAGGCCGTGGCGAAAACAATCTGCGGCAGGCGCTGCTTGCGTTCGAAAAGTTTTTTGACGACCCCGAAACCGTCCAGCCCGGGCATCTGGACGTCCAGAAAAACCAGGTCCGGGTTGTGCTCTTTAATTAGAGTGAGAGCTTCGAGACCGTTTTTGCCCTGGGCGACGACGTTGATTTCCGCAAAGCCCTTGAGCAGAAAGGCGAGCTCGTCGCGAGCCGGACGTTCGTCGTCAACAATGACTGTGCTGATGGACATGCAATTTGCCTGATGGCCAGTATATGCGCGGCGGCAAGGCACAGCAACGCAATCCGCGAGGCGTGGACAGTTTCGTTCGCCGTTCGGTATGCGGTAGAATCTGCGTTCTACAGTTTTATCCGAGGATATTGAGTGCCCACCAAGAAAAATCTGGCGCGTGTGGTTTCCAGCAAAGTCGCATTCAAGAGCAAGGTCTTTTCGGTCAGCCACCAAACGATAGTGGAGCCTGGCGGATTGAAGGTTACGCGCGACGTGGTGCTGCATCCCGGTTCGGTGGTGGTATTGCCGGTATTTTCCGATGGCCGGATATTGATGATTCGGCAGTACCGGCACGCCGCGAAACAATATTTGTGGGAGCTGGTCGCGGGACGTAAAGACGATAGAGAGAATTTCGTGCAGGGCGCGCATCGGGAGTTGCGCGAAGAAACCGGCTATGCGGCCCGGCGCATGACAAAGATGCTGGATCTGTTCCCCAGCCCCGGATTTATCTCCGAGAATATGGTGATTTTTCTGGCTGAAGGGCTGACCAAAGGCGAGGCGAATCCGGAAGAGGATGAAAAAATTACGCCGCGAATTTTTACGCTAGAAGAAGCCCAGCGATGGATTCGCAGCGGGAAAATTCGCGACGCGAAGTCGGTCGCGGGCATTTTGTTCTACTCGACGAGTATCGCCAAAAAGAAGCGCTGAGCGGATTGTCCCGAGCGTTTCATGGAAACGGCCTACCTGTTCGTTCGTCCAATGCCGATTAAGCACCATCTTTTCGCGTCAACCTCGATGCTTCTCGCAGCTTGCTAAGCTTGTTACTGCTGCCGGAGGTGTGCCGTGGCCGATGCAGGACTCTTCAAGAAGCTCTACAACATTCTGACCTGGTCGAGCTTGATTGGATTGATCTTCGTCATGATTCTGGTGTTTCGGAAGTCGCCGGCACCAGAAATTCCGGCAGATCCGACGGCGGCCGCTCGCGCGGAGAAAAAGTTTGAGGCGGCAGATCAGGCGAAGGCTGCGGGGCAGCCCAGTCAAGTGGCGCTGGATCGTTCGGAGCTAAATTCGTACCTCGCGCAGAATTTGGGGCTCGAAGGCGCGCCACCGGCTGCGGCGGCTGGCGCCGCGTCAGGCGCGAGTTCCGGCACGCAGGTACTTGCTGGCGGTTCCGGGTCAGATCCCGCGGCCGTGCTGTCCAGCGGCGAGCAGCCCTCAATTGACGAAATTCAATCTTCGGTGAAAGACGTGAAAGTGGATATGGTCGGCGACGTGGTGAAGGCTTACGTGATTTTCGATTTTCACGGGAAAGATTTGTCGCTGGAACTCGACGGCCACCTGAGCGCGGACAATGGGTACATGAAATTCGTGCCGATCAGCGGCAAACTCGGTTCCCTGCCTCTGCCGCAATCCACGCTGAACGAGGCGGTGGACAAGCTGATGTCGTCGCCGGAAAATCGTGAAAAATTGAAACTGCCCTCGGATATCAGCGACATCAAGATTGAGGACGGTCACGCGGTGGTGCAGTACAAGTAGGCGAGCCTAAAAGAAGGGCGGCAGGCTGACGGTTCCCGCTGCCAATTCTGCTAGTGGGCCAGTTTGTCGAGAATCATCCAGATCAGAAGCAGAGGAATATGCGCGACGGTCGCGTGCATCAGCCATTTCGCGCGAACGTTGGTTCGGGCGCGATTGGCCCAGCAAGATACCTGCAATAGCAGCAACCCCAGCACAAACGCGCCAAAGAAATAGGCAATGCCGTTAATTCCCACCACGGCGGGAAGCAGACTTACCGGAATTAGCAGCGCGGAGGTAATGAGAATCAGGCGGTAGGTTCTGTCGCCGGAAGGGTCCACGACGGGTAGCATTTGGATGCCGGCGCGCGCGTAATCCTCGCGGTACATCCAGGCAATTGCCATGAAATGCGGAAACTGCCAGATAAACAGGATTGCAAACAGAACCCAGGCGCCGCCGGAAAGATTTCCACGAGCCGCCGCCCATCCGATCAGCGGAGGAAGCGCGCCAGGAATAGCACCGACGGCCGTGGCTAGCGTAGTGCGCGTTTTTAGGGGCGTGTATGCGGCGAGGTAGGAAACGCTGGTGGCGAGCGCTATTAAAGCCGCCAACGCGTTAATTGCGAGCGCCAGCCAGATCGTGCCGGCGGCGATGGTGGCCACGCCGAACCACAAAACTTCGTTCGGCTGCAGGATTCCGGTGGGCAGAGGCCGGGCTGCGGTGCGGCGCATGACCGAATCCATGTCGCGCTCGATGTATTGATTCAGCGCAGCCGTGCCGCCGGCGACCAGCAATGTGCCACAGAGGGTCTGAACCAGCCGCATCCATTCCATGGAGCCAACGGAACCCAGGTAGAAACCTGCAACGGTGGTGATTACCACCAGGAATGTGACATCCGGCTTGGTTAGAACCACATACGCCCAGGGCTTGTCGTAGGCGGCTATCGCTTCGGCTCGTTCTGGGGCCATTCTCACCGGCTCTCTACGAAATTGGATTCTCTAGAAGCGAAAAACGGGTCATGATTTGTAGCTTTGCGACGGCGAACCGGCAGCGCTAGTTGCGACGGCCACTTTAGCATCGTCGCGAATCAGCCGGAAGCAGGAAAGTGTGAGCACGACGCTGGCCGCCAGGGTTAGCGCGCCGCCCAGAACATGGGCGACGGTCAGCACCACGTAGATGGTGGTAGGCTGTGCTTCCTGTGCAGCTTTGACCACGGCCCAATAGGCCGCCAAACCTAGCAAAATCTGAATTCCGAGGAAAGCTTGCAGCAGAATTCCCCAGCGGCGCAGGTCGCGGACGTTGCCGAACCGTTTGCGCACCGAGCGGCCAGTCAAAATCACCAAGAAAAATACCAGTACGGCGCCAATCAGGTGCGGAAGGATGCCAAACGCGCCGTGGCGGAAACCGGCACCCATGACCAGTTGCAGCAGAATCATGAAAGTCGTAAGAGCGGCAAGACCGCGCAGGCGGGGCGTACCCGTATCTTCAAGCAGCGGTAGATCGCTCTGCCACCATGTGCCGGTGAATAGTGTGATTCCAATTATGGTGATGAAAAAGAGCTGCGCGAGAGTGGCGTGTGCGGTGGAAATCGGGGGTGGTAGGAGATATTTTACAGTCAGGCCGCCCAGGATACCTTGGGCGATCACCAGAACCAATGCGGTCCAGCCGAGATTACGCACCCAGCGTCGCGGCTCGGTCTTCGCCAATAAAATCGCCAGAACAATCGTCAGGATTCCGACGAGGGTGGCGATCATGCGATGCCCGTGCTCCCAGAAAATGCCACCCACCATCGGCGGCATGAGCGAACCATAGGAGAGAGGCCAATCGGGAACTGCCAGGCCCGCGTCGTGGCTGGTTACCAATGCACCGGCCATCAGCAGGACGACAATCGAGCACGAAAGGAACAACGCAAAACGATGGACGCCCGGTGGGACCGATCTTGAGGCGGCGTGAGTTCCTAAACTTGAGGCTTCCGGCACTTGGCTGCGATCCTTATCGAACACCAACCGCGAGACAACGCACTCGTCTATAGATGCCTGGCCCAAACGCAAGGGTTTTGATGTTGGCGCATATAAATTACCACAGGGTCATGGCGATTTCATTGGTCGGCAGGGCTAAAGTCTCAAATACTTTCAGCCACATTTACCGCCCGATGTTTTTCGACGAAAAACGGTCGTGAATATGGAATCGCTTAGTCCCCCGGCGCTGCGTCGGCGCTGAACTTGAAATCCAGCGGCTTTGATTCCTTTGGACCCACGGTGATGGTCGTGTCTTGCTTGCCGTATTTTTCCTGCCAGGCTTCGATGGTATACGTTCCCGGCGGAAGATTCTTCAATTCGAATTGACCATCTTTTCCGGTGACGGCGTAATAGGGATGGCTAAAAACGAAAACGTAACTTTTCATCCAGGGATGGACGTTGCAGCGCACGGGAATCGCCAGTTCAGGAATCGCGAAGGTTTCCTCGATGGGGGCGGCGCCCGGCGTTTCCGATCTGTTCCATTTCGGATTCTGCTCGGGCATGGCCAGGACGTTGTGCGTGGCTTGGTCCTCGTTTTTGATCTCAAGAGTTTGACCGGTTCTCAGGGCGATTATGTGCGGCTCGTACATGCAGCCACGTTGCGATAAGGTTGTGGCGGCACCCGGCGCGTCGACGATGTAGTCGGCGGGAAAATCCTTGATGTAGACGACCGCGTTTGCCAAGCTGCCAGAGTTGCCGGTGACCACCTGCTGCGGAAATACGGGCCCGGAATTCAATTTCGCGCAGTACGGTTCGGCACTCATGTCTATTGGTTTTGCTGCGGGAGGCGTGCCCTCGAGTGCGACCCGGCCCGTAATCGAAGCGGTCGTCGCGGCGTCGATTTTTCGCGTAGGCGCCGGAATAGGTGCCACTTTTGGATTCGGATTGCTGGCGCAGCCCGAAATGATCATTACCGCCAGGATTTCCAGCTGGAATTTTCGGTGACGCTTAGTCAAGTGGCCCAAATCTCCAGTAACGCATTGCGGAATCACCCTCGCATTTCACATCTCAAATCACTCATTGCGTCCGCATCGGTGCAAACCACCGACTACGTGGTGAGCGACGCGACACCGCTCCTGACGCCCACGGCACGCAGCACCAAGTCGGCGAGCGCGCGAATCAGCAGCGGCGAATCGTTCAGCGCGGGCATCAAGTAAAAATCCTTCACACCGCGATGCTCAGCTTCGGCCCGCGCTTCGATATTAATTTCGTGCAGCGTTTCGATGTGCTCGGTGAGGAAAGCGATGGGAATTACCAGCATGCGCTTCACGCCGGACTTCGCCAGGCGATCGATCGTGCCGGTCAGCGACGGCTGCAACCACTTCTGCGGGCCGACTTTGCTCTGGTAGCAGAGCACATGAGGGTTGGACCACGCGCCCAATTGACGCACGAGCTGCACGGTCTGTTCGATGTGCTTGGGGTACGGGTCGCCTTTCTCGACCAGCGCCATGGGCAAACCGTGGGCGCTGAAAACCAGATACACATTCTCCGGGTCTGGCACTTCCTGCAGAACGCTATTGATGCGCTCGACGACTGCCGCGACATAGTCAGGATGATCGTAAAAATGGTCGATCAATTTTACCGGCGGCTTCGAGCCGGATTTGGCCTTGAACTTCGGAAGGTATTGACGATCCCATTCGCGCAGGCTGCTGCGGGTGGTGGCAAAGGAGTAGTGAGGATAAAGGGGCAGCAAAACAAGTTCGTCGTAGGGCTCGCTCTCCAGCGCCGCCACGGCTTCGGCCGTGTCCGGATGCCAGTAGCGCATGGCCACGATGGTGCGGGCGTTCAGGTGCGGCCTTAAAGTTTCCTGCAAGGCGCGCGCCTGCTGCCCGGTCAGGCGGCGAATCGGCGAGCCTCCGCCAATCTCAGCGTAATGTTGTCCCACGACTTTCGAGCGCGTGGTGGAAATCAGCTTGGCGAGGGCTTTGCGCGCCAGAAACGCGCCGGGAAAATTAATAATGTCCGGATCGCAAAATAAATTGTAGAGAAACGGCTCGACGGCAGCCTGGCTGTCCGGGCCACCCAACTGAAACATGATCACGGCAACTCTGTTTGGCTCACCCATATCGCACCTCGAACGACCTCTATGAATCCCTGATAACGAATCCGCGGCAACAAATCTTTGGCAGCGCTGCGCAAGCGTTGGCCTAGCGGCCGTTCAATTGCTGCCTCAGCCGCTCGATTTCCTCGCGCACCTGCGTCAGGCGACGCGCCACCGTAATTTCATAGCCGAAAAAAATAGCCCAAACCACCATCCAAGCCGTAAACAGAAACTCGAAGTTTTTCATCATCCTACCTTAGGCTTCGCGGACACCAGAAAGTCCTGGGCCTGCGTGCTTCGCGATTCGATTTCAAAACGCAGTTCATCACATTCCTGGCGCAGCAGTTCCAGGCGATAGCGGTCAATTAAAGCCAATACCATCACGGAGCAGACAGAAATCATGCCCAGGACCAATACCTTGCCCATTGTTGGGTCCAGGCCGGAGCCGCTGCCTCCCAAAATAACGGGTTGAGGATGCTGCGTGCGCCACAGCCGATTGGAAACATACACGAGCGGCATATCGAGCGAGGCGAAAATTCCGAAAACCGCGGAGAGCGTCGCCTTTTTTTCAGAATCCTCCAGCAGCCCTCGCATAAGCAAATACGAAACGTAGAGTAGCCACAATACGAAGGTGCTGGTCAGGCGCGCATCCCAGGTCCACCAGATGCCCCACACCGGGCGAGCCCACAGTGGGCCGGTGGTCAACCCGATCGAGCAGCAGACCACCCCAACTTCGGCGGCCGAGACACCCAGCGCGTCCCATTTGCGATGGTGGCTGAGCAGGTAGCGCGCGTTGGCGTAGAAAACGGTGGTGAACGCGCAATACATCGCCACCCAGCTGGCCACGTGAAAATAAAAAATGCGCTGGACCGCGTGCATGGTCTTTTCGTCGGGCGCGATGAACAGCGCAGCGTACCCGGCGAAAAAAATCAGCACGGCGATCAGGATGGTGACGCCCAGGCGGCACTTCATGATTTCGGGTCCCTCATTCTTCCAATAAATAATCGCACAGAAGCCACGAAGCCGTAAGAAACACGATATCAAATCCTGCCAGAAACGCGACCCAGGTGGTATCGAGAGCGGGTTGCTCCTGAAAGAGCGACGCGGTGGATTCCACGGCGGCAATCAGCAACGGCGTAAGGATCGGAAGAAGCAGCAGAGGTAACAAAAGTTCGCGCATGCGGGCGTGTGCGGAAATCGCCGAAAAAACCGTTCCGGTGATGGTGAGGCCCGCGGTTCCCAGGATTAGGACCAGAACCAACCGCCAAACAATTCCCGCAAGCGAAATGTTGTAGAGCACGGCAAAAACCGGAACCAGAATAAGCTCGGCCAGCGACATAAAAATAAAGTTGGCGAGCATCTTGCCCAGCAAGATCGCGAAAGGGGAAATCGGCGCCAGGCGCAAGGCGTCGAGGGTATCGTTGGCCTGTTCTCTGGAGAACGAAGGGTTCAGCATCAGCGATCCAGCGAAGAGAAAGGCAATCCAAAGCAGGCCGGGGCCGAAACGCCGCGATTCCGACGCGGTGGGATCGAACGCAAAACTGAACAGCACCACCACGACGAGCGCGAAAATGATTGTGGCGCTGAGGAGTTCGCGCGAGCGAAACTCCAGCCTTAATTCCTTGCCCAGCAAAATTCCGGCAGCGCGAACGGTGGACATCGGCTAGGCCTCCGCCCGTAAAGTGGCGAGAAGGTGCCGTGGATCGCCCGAGGGGCCGCTGTCCTGCTCGATGCTTCCGTTGGTGAGAGCTATAGCGCGGGTGGCGAGTTCGAGAGACTCGTTACGGGCGTGAGTGCTCATCAAAATCGTGCAGCCCGACTGCTTCAACATTTGAAGTTTTGTGTTGAACCAGTCGAGACCTTGGCGGTCGAGGCCCGCAGCCGGTTCATCGAGCAACAAGACCGTGGATTGATGCAGAAGAGCGCGGGCGATGGCGAGCCGCTGTCTCATGCCGCGCGAGAACGTGCGCACCAGGCTGCCGGCTCGCGATTCGAGGCCACAATTCGCGAGTGATTGACCCACGCGGTTCGAAATGTCGTCGAGGGAATACAGGTTGGCAAATAACGTGAGATTTTCCGCAGCGGTGAGGTCGTCGTACAGCAGCGTGCTGTGACCCACCAGGCCGATGGCAAATTTTGGTTGGAATGGGGCGCTCTCGATCGAATTGCTTGCTTTCTTTGCCGTTGAATCACTTGCAAACGAACCGCTGGTGAAGCGAATCGAGCCGCGCGACGGATTCATCAGAAGGGCGGCGATTCGCAACAGAGTCGTCTTCCCTGCTCCGTTGTGCCCCAAAAGCGCGACAAATTCGCCGGGTAGTATGTCGAGCGAAATGGCGCGCAACGCCGCGCGCGTTCCGAACCGTTTCTCGACATTTTGGAAGGAAATTCCTAAACCTAAGGGCGAAGAGAGCGGGGGCGATGCGGCGCTGTTTGTGTTTGCAGACAACGCGGCTTCGCCTAGCCTTGGACCAGGCCGCGTATGGTTTGTTCCAGGCGCGCGCGTTCGCGGAGGTATTCTTCTTCGGCGATAGTTCCGGCTTGATGTCGCAATTCGAGGCGGAACATTCGATCTTTCAATTCGTCCATGCTGCCGGAAACTTCGCGATGAACGTCCGCGACCTTTGTAACGGAGGGACCAGTCCCCGCCGCCACGGCTTGCGTAACGGCAACGGGAGCCGATATTTCCGCGCCCGAGGATTGCGGCCGCATCCATAAGTAGACGAAGCCCAGCACGAAAATCGAAGCGAAGCCGCCGGTGAGAACCCACTTCAAGCTGTCGAGCCTCGCAGGAATTGCCGTGGCGGTTACGGACGCAGCGTCCGAGCCTGAATCGCCGGCACGCGAATTCACCGAGGGATTCTGAGAATTGTCCGCACCCCCAGAAGATTCCTGCGCGGAATTTGCCGCAGGCATCGGTGCCGTTCCGGAGACGGTGATGTCCACCGGTGCGTTCGCGGCGACGTTGTCCATCGTGTAAACGTTGAATCCCTGATCCTGGCCAGCCGGAGAAATACCGGCGCCCGCGATCTGAATGGCAGGGGGCGCGGCGATAATCAGTTTTTGCGTCGCGTAGGGCGAAATGTTTCGCAGCATCAGATGATTTCCGGGATAAGGCATCTTGTACGCGAGACGCACCCCACTTTCTCCAGGCCGAAATGGAAAGGCGATGGCCATTTTGTCTTTGCCCTTGTCTATCGTGCCCTGCACTACCGGCATATTGGCGGCGCCCCATGCGGAGGCCTGGCTGAACTCCGCGCCGTCGGGCAAATTAAAATTAAACGATCCGTCTTCGCGATAGAACGCGACTGGCGGCTGGGTTTTGTTGGTGATCATGTACTCTTCGCCGACCATCAGCTCGTTGCCGTTGGTCTGCAGGATCACGGCATGATTGGCCACGCTGAAAGCGTCGGGTTTGGTGGTCGGCTCAAAAACTTCAACGTCTGCCGTTGTTTTGCCCGGAGTGAGGGGTTCGTGATAGTTTACGCCGCCATAGACAACGCGCAGCAGCATGGGTCCCGTGCCGAGCTGCGGATTGTCGAAATGGTAGTGGCCCTGTCCGTCAGTTTTCGTTTTGGCGACGGGCTGCATGCCACCTTGCAGCTGAATCAGGATGACCTCGGTGCCCACCGATAATTTTCCGGTGGTTCCATTTTTTACGGTACCGTCCACGGTTCCCGCTCGTGCGAGCGGCACCGTCGAGACAAATCCGAGCAGCAGGACAATTGCGGCGAGGGCTCGGACGAATTGAAAATCTTTGAAGCGAAAGACCATTAACGTCGCACCTTCTCGGTCGCGGCCTGAATCGTAGCAGGCGTCGGCGTTCCGCCGGTCAGGCGGTCCATCTCCGCCAGGACGCGTGCGGCTTCCAGTTCCAGCGACTGCTTGGTTTCCTCGTAATCCGTTTCTGAAAATTTTCCGGCGCGAAACTCGAATCGCAGGTCGCGCAGATTTTCATAGATGGCGTCGCGGCGTTCCAAGAGCTGATCGAGCATAGTGCGGTGTGGCGCGAGATCGGATGGGTCGAGACGCACTTTGAATACAAATAAAATCGTGGCGATGGCGAGCGCCGCGCAGGCTACGGCGATATCCACGCTACTCAAGATCACCCTTCCCTGATTCGCGTTGCGCGCGCGCCAGGAATCCCGCGTCAACGGGCGGGCCGCCCGCCGGTGCGAGTTGGGCTTTCCTGCGCCAACTGCGAACCACGTACCAGACCAGCAGCAGCGCGAGAATCGGCATCAACACCGGCATCACCCAGGCCAGCAGATCGAAGCCGCGTTTGGGTGGCTCGACCAGGACCGTCGGCCCGTACTGAGTGACATACGCCGCCAGAATTGCGTCGTCCGTTTCATTCTTGGCGACACGATCGTCGAGATCCTTCTGCATCGCGCGCGCGGTTCCGCACGGACCTGAAAATGATCCGCCCGGATGGCTGCACAGGCCGGCAGAGTCTTCGCAGCCGCCGCACATGCATTGCACACGCTTGGCCAGCTCCTTGGCGTGCGGGTTTTGTTGCGGGTACGCAGCCGGAACAGATATCGAGTTCAGAAGCAGCAGGCAAGCAAGAATCTTCGCTGGGTGGATTGAAAAAATTGCTCGTTTAAAACGATTGACATAGGTTTTAGTCATGGGCATCACTTCGCTGTGCAACGGCGCCGATTGCGGACGTGGTTGCCGAAATTGCGTCGGTCCAGGAATTTTCGGTGGCGGGACGCAGAACCAGCACCGCTTTTCGATTGGGCAACAAGGCCAGGAGAGTGCCGAGCACCAGCACGATGCCGCCAAACCAAATCCACTTTACCAGCGGTTGTAGGTACGCGTGAATGACCGGCTTGCCGCTCTCCGGGCTGCGGCCCGCATAGACGATGTAGAGATCACGTAGTGGCGACGACTGCACGGCCACCTTCGAGTCCGTCACCTGACTCGCCAAGTAAAAACGGCGTTCGGGATACAGCATCATCGCCGATCTTCCGTCTTTGAAAACTTCCAGGGTGGCACGCTCGGATTCGTAATTGTCGTTGTTCACCGCGTCGAAGTTTTGGCAAAGAATGGTGTACGAGCCAATATGCAGCGTGTCGCCGACACCCATATCCTTTTGGATGTCTTTGTTGAAGGGGATGCCCGCGATCCCGACGAAGATCAGCACCATTCCGAAATGCACGATGTAACCGCCGTAGCGCCTGGTATTGCGCATGGTCAATTCGCCGATGGCCGTGAAAATGTTGGAGCCGTCGCGGGAGGAGATCACCCGGGCGCCGCGGTAAAATTCGGACGAAATCGTCAGCGTGACGAATACGCCCAGGATCAGGCACATCAGCGAATACACATCACGAAACCCGAAAATGAACGACACGATCCCGGCCACCAATCCGCCGGCCAGCGGCCATGCAAAATTCCTCCGCAGCGCATCGAACGATGTCTTGCGCCACGCGAGGAGTGGCCCAACCCCGGTCAGCAGAAGCAGAAACAGCGCGATGGGCACCGTGACCTTGTTGAAAAAGGGTGGGCCGACGCTGATCTTGCTTCCCTGCACCCATTCCGACAGGACCGGGAACAAGGTACCCCAAAGAATGGCAAAGCAGGCGGCGAGCAACACCAGATTGTTGAACAGGAAACTCGATTCGCGCGACACAAGCGAGTCGAGTTGGTTGTCACTGCGCAGGTAATCGCGGTTCTTCCAGTAGGCCACGAAACACACCGCAAAAGTAACGATCAAAAATCCGACAAACCATCCGCCGATCGAGGATTGGGCGAAAGCGTGCACCGAACTCACCACGCCGGAGCGGGTTAGCAATGTTCCTAGGATGCACAGCATGAATGTCGTGAAAACCAACCATACGTTCCACACCTTCATCATGCCGCGCTTTTCCTGCATCATTACCGAGTGCAAAAACGCGGTGCCGGTAATCCACGGAAGAATCGATGCATTTTCGACGGGGTCCCAGGCCCAGTAGCCGCCCCAACCCAAAACGGCGTAGGCCCAATGGGCGCCCAGCAGAATTCCCACACTTTGAAAGCACCAGGCGATCATGGTCCAGCGGCGAGTGATGTGAATCCATTTTTCGCCCGGGTAACGTCCCAGCAAAGCCGCAAGCGCGAAAGCAAAGGGAATGGTGAAACCGGTGTATCCAAGATAAAGCATGGGGGGGTGAATCACCATTTCGGGATACTGCAGCAGGGCATTCATTCCGTGACCATCGGAAATCGAAGCGAGCCGCATCACGCCCGCGCTGTCCAAATTGCCGAGCATGCGAAAAGGGGTGGCCACAAAATTATTCAGCGTCAGAAAAAACACCTGGGTCCCGGCCAGCACGACGCCAACGTAAGGCATCAGTTCCGGATGCTTTTTACGGTTGAGGAAAAGAACCAGAAAGGCGTAAGCCGAAAGCAGAAAGGTCCACAGTAGTAGCGAGCCTTCTTGTCCGGACCACAGTGCGGCGAATTTGTAGTAGGCCGGAAGCGCGCGATTGCTATGCTCGACGACATACGCGGAAGAAAAATCGTTGTTGAAGAAAAAATATTCGAGGCAGGCCGCGGCGACGGTAACCAGCCCAAATACCGCCATGCCCGCGTTGCGCGCGCTCTTAGTGATAAGCGGACGGCGCGTGACGATGCCGACGATGCCTCCAACCAGCGCGTACACCGCGGCGAGAAACGCCAGCAGAAGTGAAACGGATCCTAATATATCCACGGAACCTCTCCGCAGCGGGTCTTCGCGACTTCTAAATGCGCGTGCGTTGGGTAGACCTGCAAAGTCTCAATTCCCCGAGGGCCGTGCATTGGTGCCGGTTGAGGTCTGACCTGGATTCTGCGCCGGCGCCGAAACGGGCGCGCCATCGGGCGTGGCTTCATATTTCGAAGCACATTTTGCCTGGACTTGCTCAGCGACGAAGCGATTGTCCGGCATCATTTTGCCTTCGACCAAGGCCTGGGCGCCGTCTTTGAACGTATCTGGCAGCGGGTCGCGGCCCACGTAACTTACCGCCAGGTCTTTTCCCTGCTCGGTCAGTACGAAATCCACGCGCCCAGTCAAATGGTCAATGGAACCGGCCCGTACATTCCCCGACACCCGCATGCGCTGGTGCAGCGCGGATCCCCGCAAAGTGGATAGCTCGGTAATCGTGTGATAGTACGTTTTGCTTTGGGTGAATCCCACGTAAGCCAAAGCGAGCAGGGTCGCGACAATAATGACCGAGCCAACCAGGAATTTTGAGCGCGCTTGCAAGGCGAAGACTCCCAGGTCAATTTCGTGGAGCAATTGCAGTCTAGCACAACGCCGAAGCCACCTGGAATCCTATTCGCGGCCCGAAACTGCTTGGTTTGAGTGACTTCCGCGTCCCGATTCGCGCAATAATTTCGCGGCCTCGGCGCAAATCGCGGCCCAGGCGCTTTCAACGTGGCGCAATTCCGTGCGCGATTGGGCGACACAGAATCGCAGCGTATATTTTGCGTTAAGTTTTGTATGGGAAATGTAAAGACCGCCACTCGCATTCAAACGCCGCAACAATTCTTCGTTCAGAGCGCCGTCACCCAGAAGTCGAAAGCAGACTAGATTTAGCTGCGCGGGGCCAATTATTTCGAATCGATTGTCTTCGAGTACCCAGCCGCGAAACTTCTGAGCCAGCTCCACATGATGGCGCACCAGGACTTGCAATCCCGCCACTCCGTAATGCTGAATGACGAACCACAATTTCAGGGCGCGGAATCTGCGGCCCAGCGGAACGTGCCAGTCGCGGTAGTCGAAGACCACTCCTGTTTCGCTGGCCTGATTGCGCAAATATTCCGGGGTGACGCTGAGGCTGTGAGTCAAAGTTTCGCGGTCAGCGACGTAGAAGCAGGTGCAGTCGAAATTCGTGAACATCCATTTGTGGGCGTCGAAGCAGTAGCTGTCCGCGAATTCCAGGCCGTTCTGAATGTAACGAAACTCGGGGCAAAGCGCGGCCGTTCCGGCCATGGCCGCGTCCACGTGTAGCCAGATGCCATGTTTCTTGCAGATTTCGCCGATGGCGGGAAGCGGATCGAAGGCCAACGACGACGTGGTGCCAATTGTGGCACACACAAAAAACGGAACGCGGCCGGCCTGCTTGTCTTCTTCGATGGCCAGTTCCAAGAGTTCAGGGCGCATCGCGAATTGTTCGTCCACGCCGACCAGCCGTAGATTGGCGCGGCCGATGCCCGCGACTTTTATGTCTTTCTCGATCGAGGAGTGCGCCTGCGTGGAAGAGTAGGCTACAAGCTCTTCCCTGCAGCCGTTTTCGTTGCTTTTGAAATTGGTGGCGCGCTCGCGAGCCGCGAGAATCGCACAGAGCGAAGCGCTCGATGCCGAATCCTGAATCACGCCGCCGCCCGCGGAATTGGACAAAAACTCTGCGGGCAGCGCCAGCATCTTTGCCAGCCAATCGAGAACGTGCGTTTCAAGTTCGGTACAGGCGGGGCTGGTGGCCCACAACATCCCCTGGACGCCCAAACCGGAAGAGATCAGGTCACCCAAAACCGATGGCTCGGAAGTGTTGGCGGGAAAATAGGCGAAGAAGTTCGGCGATTGCCAGTGGGTCACGCCGGGCATGATTTTCGAATTCAGCTGTTCGACGATGGCATCAAACGCCACACCTGATTGAGGAGGATCCGTGGGTAGTGACGCGCGAATTTCTCCGGGCTTCACTTGCGCGAGCACCGGGAATTCCTCCACCCGTTGGTAATAATCGGCCAGCCAGTCAATGAGCTGTTTGCCGCTCTCGCGAAACTCGTTCGACGTCATGTGTACGTTGTCTTTCAATCGAGGGCGACTCCCCGCGGAAATTGCCGGTAAATCTACAGCTTTCTTCGCACCTTCACGTTCGACGTCACGTCGTCATTACGCCGAACTCGAAACGGCTTTCGCCAGCCGCTCACGCACGCCGCGCGCCAGGCCCGACCTATCGGCGCTACCGATCGCGGAACGAATGTCAAATGGCGCTCCTGCGTTCAATACCAAACGATCCGCCCAGCCGTTTTGAGAAAGACTCGGAATGATGGATGCGAGTGCGGGCGCGATCAGCGCCAGATATTTCGGTTTGTAAGAGAATTGAATTCTCTTCAGGATGGACGGAGCGCATCGGCCGAGCGCGTCGTCGAGATTCGCGCCGACCGGACATTCCACGACGTTGGTAAGGAACAGTCCCTGTTTCTGGAATTCGGCCAGCGCGTCAGCTTCCCGGGAAAATCGAGAAACGTTTTCTCCGGCGCATTGCATCAACGCGCCGAAATAAGCTCGCGATTCCGCGGAGCGTTCAGAGAGATCGTCGGTCTCATAGTAGAAAAAATCCGCGGGTCGTGCGAACGGGGCCGCATCGAGGAGCAGGACCTGAATGTGTATCGGGCGGTAGCGGGTCGCCATTTCCAGGCGTTCGATTCTGGCGCGTATGTGCGCGTCGTCTACGGTCGCCCCGCAGCCATCACAAAGCGGCATCATGGATCTCCATTAAATAATTTCGAAGGAAAAGAATGACACGCTAGGCGAAGAAGTTGCAAGTGAACGATACGACGTAAATAGACGCGCGGACTGTCGCAGGAGCTTAGAAATCATGAAAAAAAGTGTTAGTCGTTTTGCGTGTCTTCGAGGACTGAAGGTAATGGCGCGCACTGGCCGGGGGCAGCGACCGGCGCCTGAGCGACAATTTGATTTGGTGCGGTCGTTTCTACCGGAGTAGCGGCTTTGGTCGTTTGTCCCAATTTCGTGCGTAGGCACCCAACCAGTTCGGGCGCCATGTCGGTCACGTGCATGCCTTCGGATACCAGAAATTTGCAGCTCAGAATCGGCCGAGCCTGATCGTCGTCGGCAAGCTGGCAGCTCACTTTGCAATACTGGCATTCCTGGTTCCAGCAGAAGCGCCCATAGGGCACCGTTTCAGGACTGATGAATTGAAAAGCGCGCAGCAGAGAATTTCGTTCCGGCACCAGAAACGTCTTGCCCAGAATGGTGATCTCGACAAGCTTCTCGTACGGCCGAAACACTTCTCCCAATAGCGGTGTGCTGGAATCGGACATATCGCCTGAACCCCTGCCATGCAAACTAAAGCAGTGGGGCGCATACGGCAATCGAAACACGCGGAGACGTGCCTAATCTTCCAATGGGGAATGAATCACGAAGCGGCGGCGGGTGAAGAGCGCTCCAAGGCTAGCTTCAACGGGAGTCGGGGCGCGCACCGGCGGGTACCAGCATGACCAAAGTGTAAGCTCCCAGCGCGATGCCTAGCGGATCGCCAATCAGGCCGAAGAAGGCCGCAATGATCCCGAGTTTACGCGCCGATGCCCCGCCGGACATTAGTGCGAGGCCCGCGATGATGGCGATGACTCCCGCTGCAGTTCCGATAATGATGGCGAGAATCAGAAAGGCGTGGAAATCATCCATCAGTGCGAAGGGATTGGGAACTCGCGAGAGCAACGCGCCCCACATCAACGTGAGAGTCCCGCTCCACATGAAAACGCCCAGCGCCGTAATCAGGCGTAGCAGACCATAGATAACCCAAAGAATTCCGAGGTTTCGCATAACTCTCCCAAGACCCGATTAAGTGGAAATTTCAGCAAATCGAGCCATTCATGCGCCACAAATGTCTTCTAATGTTGCGCGTGGAGGCCATCCTTCACGACCACGCCGCCCTTCATGACAAACGCCACCGACTGCAGCGCGGAAACGTCCGTCAGTGGGTTTTTGTTCTGCACCGCGATGACGTCGGCGAAATAGCCGGGTTCGAGCGCGCCCACTTTGCCCGACCAGCCCATCAGATCCGCGGCGTTAAGCGTGGCGCAGCGAATGGCGTCAATCGGCGTCATGCCCCACTCGGTCATGGTGACGAATTGCTTGGCGTTGTCACCATGGGGATAGACGCCGGCGTCAGTGCCGAAGGCCATCTTGGCGCCAGCTTGCCAGGCACGCCGAAAATTGGCGCGCTGGAGCTGGCCGAGTTTCTTTTCCTTTTCGATTGATTCGGGAAGCATCCCGGATTTCGCGCCTTCCTGCAGGATGAAATCGTCGTTGTAAATGTCGAAGACCAAGTAGGTGCCGTGCTGTTTGGCGAGTGCGATTCCTTCGTCATCAATGAGGCTGGAATGTTCGATGGAATCAATGCCGGCGCGAATGGAGTCCTTGATGGATTGCGTTCCGTGCGCGTGAGCGGCGACCTTGCGGCCCAGTTTGTGGGCTTCTTCGACGATGGCCTGCAATTCTTCGAACGTATATTGCGGTGTTCCGGGCTGATCGCCTTTGCTCAGCACTCCGCCGGAAGCGCAAACCTTGATCAGGTCGGCGCCGTATTTCACCACCTCACGAACTTTGGCACGCGCCGCCCACGGACCATCGGCCACGCCCTGCCCGACGCGGTGATAGTCGTAGGGGAGAAGATTTTCATCGCAGTGGCCACCGGTAATGCCCAGTGGCGGACCAGAAACCAACATGCGCGGGCCTTCGACGCTGCCGTCGTTGATCGCGTCGCGTAAAGCCACGTCGGTAAAATTGCTCGCACCCACATTGCGGACACTGGTGAAGCCTGCGTTCAGCGTGCGCCGCGCATTTTTTACGCCGGTGATTGCTTCGCTGGGAACAGAGACGGACAGACCCTGGTATCCGGAATTTTGGGGATCGCTGGTGAGATGAGTGTGAACGTCAATCAGTCCCGGGAGGCAGGTGCCGGCAAGCTCGATGGGCGTGACACCGGCCGGAAGAGCCGCAGATTTTGCGGAGCCAACGCTGGTGATGGTGCCATCGGCCGCGAAGACGAGGATCTGGTCATCACGAATTTCGCCAGAGCGCACGTCAAGCAGGTGAGCGCAATGCACCGCGCCGGGCGCGGCACCAGCCATGGACGGAAGCAGGGAAAAAAAGATTGAGGCTAAAAACGCCTTACGCACGGTTTCCTCGAAGCTCGAAATTTAATGCGGGGAGTATATCGAATTTCTGGCGCTCACAAGCGAGGAAAAGCGCCGTTACGGCCCACCCGCTTAGTCGAAGAAAAGTGCTAAGCGAAGAATTGGCCCATGGCGCGAAATTTGTCGTAGCGTTGATCCACGATCTGCTTCGGACTGAGCCGCGATAGCTCATTGAGGGCACCGGCCAGAATCGGATCCAGAAATTTCGCAGTCGCTTCCGGGTCGGTGTGCGCGCCGCCTTCGGGTTCCGGCACAATTTCGTCAATCAATTTCATTTCCAGGAGGTTCCCAGCGGTAATTTTCAGAGCTTCGGCCGCAGTCTCAGTCTTGGTGGGATCGCGCCACATGATCGAAGCGCAGCCCTCGGGCGAAATCACCGAATACACGGAATTTTCCAGCATGTAGATTCGGTCGCCGATGGCGATGGCCAGGGCCCCGCCAGAACCGCCTTCGCCGGTAATGGTGACGATGATCGGCACCGGCAAGCGGGACATTTCGCGCAGATTGTGGGCGATGGCTTCGGCCTGGCCGCGCTCCTCCGCGTCAACGCCCGGGTACGCCCCGGGCGTATCAATGAACACCATAATCGGCCGGTTAAATTTTGCGGCAAGCTGCATCGCTCGCAAGGCCTTGCGATAGCCTTCCGGCTTGGCCTGGCCAAAATTCCGCGCCATGCGCTGCTTGAGGTCGCGGCCCTTCTGGCTCCCGATGATCATGACGGGCCTTCCGTGAAATTTCGCCATGCCGGTAATCAATGCAGGATCGTCGGAGAAATTGCGGTCGCCGTGAATTTCGGAAAAGTCCTCGAAGAGCAGCCGGATGTAATCGTCGGTGTAGGGCCGGAGCGGGTGCCGCGCGAGCAGCAGGCGCTGCCAGGCGCCGAGGTGGGAATAAAAATCGTGCTTCAGTTCGTCCACTTCCCTGCGGATGCGTTCGATTTCCACGGACTGCTCGCCGGTGGGTGCGGAAAGGCGTCCCAGTTCCGCGACGTCCCGTTCGAGCGCGTCAATCACCAGCTGTTTTTGTTTTTCGATATCCCGTGCGGCGTTCGCCGCGCTCTTGGTGGTGTGAGTTTTCGACGTGGAATGGGATTGCACTTTTGTCTTTTCCGGCTCCTCGGCTCGAACAGCCGGCTTGGCGAGCACTGCTTGTGCTGCAATTTTCGCCGCTGCCGCTTCACGCGATGCGCGCCGCGCTTCCTTCAACACCTTGAGTTTCTTCAACCGCTCGCGGCGCTCTTGGCGGGTCCGGACTTTCTTTTTGGCGGACTTTTCGTCAGCGTCTTTCTTGGTCACCGGCCCAGCCTCACTGAACCACAGCGACCGAATCGCTGCCGCAAATTTCGCGGACGCGCTCGACAAGCTCGCGGTCGGCCTGCACCGCGCTTCCCGATTCGAGGGTCGCTTCGGTGCCGTCGTTTTGCGTCAAATCAAAGGAGACCTTACAACGTCCCGGCCGACTGACAAATAGCTTTTGCAAGCGGTCGAGCGCATCGGAGTCCACCGAACTCAGATCTACTCGCACGCGCAACATGGACGGCGGCTTATCGGCAACCTGCTCCAGCAATCGCGCGTCGGCCACGATCAGGCGCGTGCCGACGTCTTCGATCGCTACGCGACCCTTGACCAACAGGGGCGTATTCGTCTTCATGACGTGCTCAAGCTTTCCAAATGCTTCGGGAAACGCCAGCGCTTCGATCACTCCGGTACGGTCTTGCAGCGTGAAAATTCCCCAGCGCGCACCGCGACGCGAGCGCATCGGACGCATCTGCACGATAATTCCGGCAACGACGATATCTTCGTTGTTGCGCCGCGATTCGATCGTGGATAGTTCCGTGGCATTCAGATCTTTCAGCCGTCCGGCATATTTATCGAGGGGGTGCCCGGAAATATAAAATCCGAGGACCGCATATTCGCCGGCAAGCTGCTGCTCTTCGGTCCAGTCCTCGGCCTGTGGCAATTCAGAATCCTGCCAGCCCGCGTATGAGGATGTGGATTTCGGGTCGACCAGGAACAAGCCCACTTGTTTGGAGGTCTTAGCCTGATGAACTTTCTGCCCGCGGGAAATCCCCTGGTCAATTGCCGCGAAAATGCGGCCACGTGAACTTCCCAGACAATCGAACGCCCCAGCTTTGGTCAAGCTTTCGAGTACCCGCTTGTTGATGAACTTGGGTTCCACAGCTTCGCAAAAGCCAAAGAATCCCTGAAACTTGCCGGCCGTGCTGCGAATTTCGCAGATTGTCTTGGCGGTATTTTCGCCCACGTTCTTGATTGCGGCCAATCCGAAGCGAATGTCATCGCCCACCGGCGTAAAATACAAGCCGCTTTCGTGAACATCCGGCGGAAGGACGCGAATTCCCATGCCGCGCGCTTCGTTGATGTACTTTACGACTTTGTCGGTGTTTCCCGCTTCAGCGCTGAGCATGGCGGCCATGAATTCGACTGGATAGTGGACTTTTAGGTAAGCCGTTTGATAGGCCAGCAGCGCGTAGGCGCAGGAATGCGACTTGTTAAATCCGTAGCCCGCAAATTCCGCCATCAAATCGAATATTTTTTCCGCTTTTTTCGCATTGACCTTGCGGGCCGCGCAGCCAGTCAGAAATTTCTCGCGTTGGGCGGCCATCTCCTCGTGTTTCTTTTTGCCCATGGCCCGACGAAGCAAATCCGCGTCACCCAGCGAAAATCCCGCAAGGCGGTTCGCAATCTGCATGACTTGTTCCTGATAGAGAATGACGCCCCAGGTTTCCGAGAGGATCAGCTCAAGGTCCGGCAAATCGTAGGTGACTTTTTTCTTTCCGTGCTTCCGCGCGATGAAGTCGTCAATCATGCCACCCTGAATCGGTCCAGGACGATACAGGGCGTTCAGTGCGGTCAAGTCTTCCAGCCTGGTGGGCTGATAGCGTTTCAAGATGTCGCGCATGCCATGCGATTCAAACTGAAAAATGCCGCTGGTCTCGCCGCGCGCAAAAAGCGCATAGGTTTTTTCGTCGTCAAAGGTGAAGGCGGCAAGATCAATATCCACGCCGCGATTTTCCTTGATCATTCGGACCGCATCCTCGAGAACCGTTAACGTGGTCAGCCCCAGAAAGTCCATCTTCAGCAGGCCGATACGCTCGAGCGCGTTCATGTCGTACTGCGTGGTGATTTCTTCCTTGTTTGACTTATAGAGCGGGACGATCTCGGTGAGCGGCTGCGGCGAAATCACTACGCCCGCCGCATGGGTGGAAGCGTGCCGCGCCAAACCCTCGAGGCGCATTGCGACATCGATCAAAGCCTTGTATGGGCCATCCTTGCAAGCTGCCGCGAGCTGGGGCGATTGCTGCAGCGCGTCCTCAAGAGAAATGTTGAGGGTCAGAGGAATCATTTTTGCCAGGCGATCCACGTCGCCGTAGGGCATGTCGAGAGCGCGCCCTGCATCCTTCAGCACGGCTTTCGCAGCCATGGTTCCGAAGGTAATAATCTGCGCGACGCTCTCGCTGCCGTATTTCTGGCGCACGTATTCGATAATTTCGCCGCGTCGTCGCATGCAAAAATCGATATCAATATCGGGCATCGAAATGCGTTCGGGATTCAGGAAACGTTCGAACAGCAATTCGTACTGCATCGGATCAACGTCAGTGATCTTGAGCGCATAACTGACCAGGCTGCCGGCCGCCGAGCCGCGGCCGGGACCCACCGGAACGCCCTGGGCCCTCGCGTAATGGATAAAATCCCAAACGATCAGGAAGTAGCCGGTAAAGCGCATCTTCTTGATCATTTCAATTTCCGCGGTCAATCGGCTTTCGTAATCATTCAGCGGATGCCGGAGGCGATTTTCTTTGGCCAGTTGTTCCAGAACCCGCGCGCGTTCCGCGAACCCTTCACGCACAACTTTTTCGAAATAGGAATCGGTGGTGTGGCCCTCGGGAACCTTAAATTCCGGAAATGGATTGCCGACCCGCTGAATCTTTACGTTGCAGCGGTCGGCGATGGCGACTGTGCGCGTCACCGCGTCGGGCAGTTCGCGAAAAACATGGGCCATTTCCTCGGCGGTCTTGAAATAAAACTGATCCGTGGCGAATTTCATGCGCGCGGCGTCACTCATGGTCTTGCCAGTCTGAATGCACATGAGGACTTCCTGGGCGTGCGAGTCAGATTGGGTCAGGTAATGGCAATCGTTGGTGGCCACGAGTGGGATGCCACTTTCTTTGGAGAGGCGAACGAGGTCGCGATTGACGCGAATATCCTGTTCGAGACCTTGATCCTGGACTTCCAGGAAGAAGTTTCCCTTGCCAAAAATGTCGCGCAGCCGGTAAGCGTTAATTTTTGCTTGATCGTATTTGTCGGACAGAATCGCGTCGGCGACTTCTCCACGCAGACAAGCCGAAAGAGCGATCAGGCCTTCACTATGTTTCGCGAGCAGCTCATGATCCACGCGCGGCTTGTAGTAAAACCCGTCCAGATATCCGGTGGAAACCAGCTTGATTAAATTCTTGTACCCGGTTTCATTTTCGCAAAGCAGTACGAGGTGGTTGGAACGTTCCGCTCCCGTGCCACGGTTCTTATGATTGTCCGGTGCCACGTACATTTCGCAGCCGATAATCGGTTTTACGCCATGGGTGGTGGCCTGATGGTAGAAACTCGCGGCGGCAAAAAGGTTGCCGTGATCGGTCACGGCGACGGCAGGCATGCCCCGGCGGGCGGCTTCGGAGGTCAACTCTCCGATTTCACATGCTCCATCGAGGAGCGAGTAATCCGTGTGCAAATGCAGATGAACGAAGTTCGAGGACGCCATTCGTTTTTATTTTAAACCAGCTCCACCTTTTTCATCTAACGAGCTACGCAGCTGAAAACGATTCCCGTGAAAATATATTTCAATTTCGCGCGGTCACCCGCAAGTGCCATGCTACTTTTTAGACTTTTTCGAGGCTTTCGCCCCACTTTTCTTTCCCGCTGGCCCTGCTTTCTTTGCAGACTTGCTGTCGTGTTCGGCTTTGTCGTGTTTGGCTTGCGCGCGTGCGCCGATCATGGCGGCTGCGGAGGGCGACTCCTTGGCTGCGGGTGCCGAAGCCTTCCCGGCCGTAGCTGCTTTCCCAGCTGCCCCCGGCGCTTGCGGTTTCGTTTTTCCTCCGGCTTTCGCATCGACAGGCGCTGCGGCTCCTCTCTCGCCCTTCTTTTCTTTTTTAACTTTTTCCGGCTTCTTTGGTTCGTCCTTGATTCCCGCGAGATTTTTCAGAATCTTGGTGCGCTCCTCCGGAGTCTTGCCTTTCCCGCGCAATTGCAATTCGAAAAACTGATCGATGATTTTGTCGAATTTTGGGCCGCGCTCGACTCCCAGTGCCTCAAGTTCGCCCGCCGGCGACGCCATGCGCAAGGGGCGCCATTTCTGCAAGTAGTTGCGGATCTTGGAGAGCGCTCGCGGGTTCGGCATCTCCACTTCGATAAACGCCAGCACCTCGGAGGGCGTCGCAGCCAGATAGTAGTAAGCATCTTTGGCGGCGTTGGTTTTAGGACTCTTCAGCACTTTCAAAACTTTTTGGGTTTCGGGGACAAGCTTCGCCAGAGCATCCATTTCCGCGGCGCGATATTCCATGTTACGCAGAGCAGAGGAAGCTTCACGATCCTTCAATCGTCCAAGGGTGTAGTAGGTCACAGCAAGATGCAGCCGAGGCCTCAAGCCTGCCCCGTACAGATTCGATCGCACGCGCGCGAGCTTGTTCAGGCTGTCGTAGTCCGGCTTGCGTTTTTGCAAAGACGGATGAATCAGCTCGAGCATTTCGTGTGATTCCCACTGCTTCAGAGTGGCTACGGGATTGTCGTCCCGGGCCACTGCACGCATTTCGTGGCCGACCTCCGAACCTTCGATGCGGTCGAGAAGCTTGCGTTCCATTGCCAAATCGAACCATTCCTGGGTACGCGGCTCGAGTTTGAAATTCATGCGAGCGGCATAGCGCAGAGTGCGCATCAAGCGAATCGGCTGATTTGTGAAGGCATGGATCGTAAGCACGCGAATTTCCTGCTTTTCCAGGTCCGCAAGCCCGTTCATGGGATCGAGCAGCAGACCGCGCGATTGCGCATTCAACGAAATTGCTATCGCATTGATTCCCATGTCCCGGCGCTTCAAATCTTCCATGATGCTGGAGAAGCGGTATTCGGGCTTCACCCCCGGGCGCTCGTAGTAATCCTCGCGCGCGGCGGAAATGGAGCCGTCCACGTCGCCCGCGAAAATTACTTCGTGGTGGCGAAGTTTTTCGCTTTCCCATACGACCGAAGCGCCGCCCTTCTCCAATTCACGCACCATCTTCACCGGATTGCCTTCCACCGTGAAATCGAGGTCGCGAATAGGCATGCCGGAAATCAAATCGCGCACTGCGCCGCCGGTGAGATAGACGTTCACATCCTGCGCTCTGGCGAGTTCCTGTACGCGCTCCATTACCGCGCGCTGCTCCGCGGTCAGTCTGCTTTCCAGTAGGTACATGTAATCGGGCATGCTTTTTCCGCCTTTCGATTTTCCGCTCGCCTACGCGCGGGGGTGATGTGCCTTATAAACCTGCTTGAGCCGTTCCTCGACAACGTGCGTGTAAATTTGAGTGGTGGCAATGTCCGCGTGACCCAACATCATCTGCACCGAGCGCAAATCAGCGCCGCGATCCAGCAAATGGGTGGCAAAGCTGTGGCGCAGCATGTGCGGCGTCAGCGCCTTGCGCAACCCTGCTTTTCGCCCGTAGGTTCCCAGAATTTTCCAAAACACAATCCGGTTGATCGCTCGGCCGGTGCGCGAGGGAAACAGAAATGACGAAGTTTGCTTGCCGAGAATTTGCGGACGCGATTTGGTGACGTATTCCTGCACACCCTGCAGCGCGCGCTTGCCCACCGGAACCAGGCGTTCTTTGTTTCCCTTCCCGATGCAACGCAGGCAGCCGAGATCCATCTGAATATCCTGAGTTTTCAATCCGCAGAGCTCCGAGACGCGCAAGCCGGTGGAATAGAGCAGTTCGATCATGGCTTTATCGCGCAGGCCGATCGTCGAATTGGCATCAGGCTGGGCGAGCAGGCGATCGACCTCCGCCAGGCTCAGAAATTCCGGCAAACTCTGACGGAATTTGGGCGACTGCACGTTGGCGGCGGGATCCTCCTGAATCAGGCCTTCCGCAAAACAGAACCGGAAAAAATGGCGAATGGTGACCAGATGCCGAGCCACGGAACGGCTGTCCAGTTTTTTCAGGTACAGCGATCGCAAAAAATCCACAACGTGCGCGCGTTCCACCTGCGCCAGCGTCACTTTTTGTTTTGTGGCAAATTCCGCGAACTTCATCATGTCCCGCTGGTAAGCGTACATGGTGTTATCCGACAGGCCTTTTTCCACCCGCAAATAATTCAAGAACGAGCGTATTTGCGCTTCCAATTCCATCGCCTCGCAAAATGTAGCCTAGACGTCCACGCCCAGCATGACCGCTTCCGGTTCCGGCCGCCGCAACAGCAAAAACAACTCCGGCAACTCTTCGCAGCGCAACAGCCGGGCCAGAACAAAATAAATCCCGGCAGACACCGCAATCATCGCGAATAACAATCCAGCGCGCGCGCCGAAATTCTCGACTGACGCGATGTTCGAGTAGCGAAGCGCCGCAAAACACGCCGCCGCCATCGCTACCGCGCAAACCGCCATCTTCCCCAGCGACAGTAGAATCGCCCGCGCGCCCATCCGGCCGTAACGTCCCCGAAAAATCACGAACAACGCCGCGAAGTTAAAATACGCGGCTATGGAACTAGCCAAGGCCGGGCTCGCGTTCCACAGGTAGCGCCCGAAGGCGAACAAAAGAACCACGTTCAGCGCGATGTGCAGTCCCAAGGTGTAGATCCCGACTTTGGTCGGTGTCAGCGTGTCGTGGGTCGAATAGTACATCGGCGCAATCAATTTGATTGCCGCGAAAGCCGGCAAGCCCAGCGAATAGAAAAGTAGTGCGTGCGATGTCAGCGCGGTCGAGCGTGCGCTGAATTCCCCGTGTTGGAAAAGCACCTGGGTTATGGGCACGCGCAGCAGAATCAGCCCTATGGCCGCGGGAATCGTAATGAACGAAACGATACGCAGGGCGAACGCGAACGTCCGCTTCATTTCCTCGTGGTTTCCCTCGGCCACTTGATGGGACATGGCGGGCAGAATTACCGTGGAAAGCGCGACGGCGTAGACCCCCAGGACCAATTCCATCACCCGATCCGAGACGTACAGCGAAGTAATGCTGCCGGTTGGCATGCGCGACGACGTCGCGAAAATTGTATCCACGAAAAAGTTCACCTGAAACACCCCGGTCCCTAAAAAGATCGGAGCCATCAGCTTTCCGGTCTTGCGAACTCCCGCGTCCTGGAAGTTCACGTCCGGACGAAAGTTCATGCCTAGACTGCGCAGGGCCGGAAGTTGTATTGCAATCTGGGCGAACGAGCCGAGCAGAATCCCAATCGCAAGCGCCACAGCCGGGCTGCGGTACGCCACTGGCGCCCAGCGCATGACCGGCCGGTAGACGATCGCGAAAGAAGAAGCGATTACCACCAGGTTGAAGAGCACTCCGGTGGACGCGGGAAGAGCGAAGCGTTGGAAACTGTGCAGGATCGCCGCCGCCAGCGCCGCCAAACCCATAAAAAACACGGATGGAAAGATGATCCTGTTCAGGTAAACGGCCAAGTCCCAGCGGATGTGACTGGCGCCGATCAGCGTAATAATTCCGATGACTTGTTTCGAAAATACGCACCCCAAAATGGCAACGATGGCCAAGACCAGCGCGGCGTCCCAAAACATCCGCTGCGCGAAGGCCCAAGTCTCCTGCTTCGACTTGCCTCGCAAATACCCGGTAAAGACTGGAATAAATGACGCGCCTAACGCCCCTTCGCCCGTCATACGACGAATCATGTTGGGGATGCGAAAGGCCAAAATGAACGAGTCGGCCACCGGAGACGTGCCCAGTAGCAGGGCTACCCGCTGATCGCGTAAGTACCCGCAAATCCGACTGATAACGGTAATTAGGGCTACCACGGAGGCAGATTTTAGGATCTTGCCTTTCTCGGTCAATCGGCGCGGACTCCGATGCTAACCCTTTAAGCACCAACAACTTGACAAATTCTGGCGCAAGAATAACATAACTCCAGCGAACATAGCAACAATCTAGGCCTAAAAATGCCAGCTTCCGCAAAAGATCGCGCGCCAGCCTCGACTCACAAGAAAGTCGTGGTACTTTTGCTCGACCGGGCGCCGATTAAGGGCTACGTCATCCCCGGCACCTTGGGACATGAGGAATCTATAGACCTGCTGACCCCTGACGGCGAGCATCGCTCAATTCCCCTTTCGAGCGTCAAGTGTGTCTATTTTGTCCGCGAATTTCAGACTCCCTTTCAGCCCGAACGCAAAATCTTCCTGAGCCGGCCTAAGCTTGACGGCCTGTGGGTCCGGCTGCGCTTTCGTGATGAGGACGTAATGGAAGGATTGGTGGGCAACGATCTGCTCGATTTACTCGATACCGGAGTTCAAATCACTCCACCGGATTTGCACGGTAACAATCTGCGCATATTTATTCCCCGCTCCGCCCTTGAAGAAATGAAAGTCCTCGGCGTGGTTGGTGCCGCTCGCCGGACACCACAAGAGTCGCGTGGCGCCTCCGCTTCGCAATCGAAACTCTTCTCCGAATAGGATTCCAACTCGTCGGTCGCTATGCCCGAGTGCCGCACTGTTGTACATTGCCATGAACAACTTAAGAGGTGCATGGCGATGAAGCTTGGTGAGATGGCGAAGCGTTTGGGATGCGAGGTCGAAGGCGATTCGCAACTTGAAATTCGTGGTGTAGCCGGTATCGAAGAAGCGCAGACGGGTGATCTGACCTTCCTGGTGAACCGCAAGTACCGGCCCGCGCTGGCCTCGACGCACGCCTCGGCGATCATCGTGGCCAAAGATGAGGCGCCGGCTACAATCGCCATGCTCCGCTCCGCTAATCCTTACCTCGATTTCGCGCGGGCCATCGAGATCTTTCATCCCGCCCCGAAGTACACCATGGAAATTCATCCCACGGCCGTAATCGCCCCGACCGCGAGGATCGCTCCCGGCGCGCACGTCGGCCCCTATTGCTTCGTGGACGATGAGGTGGAAATCGGTCGGAATGCGGTGTTGCACAGCTTCGTTGCAATTTATCGCGAGGCCAAGATTGGCGATGATTTCTTCGCGCACTCGCACGTCACCGTGCGCGAAAGCTGCCGCATCGGAAACCGCGTGCTGCTCCAGAACGGCGTCACGGTGGGCAGCGACGGATATGGTTTCGCCCGAAACGCGGATGGAAGCTGGCACAAGATGCGCCAATCCGGGATCACCGTGATCGAAGACGACGTTGAGATTCAGGCGCACAGCGTGATTGATCGCGCCACGATTGGCGAAACGCGTATCGGTCACGGAACAAAAATAGACAATTTGGTCCAGGTAGGACACGCCTGCAAGGTTGGGTCGGACACCATGCTTTGCGGCCAAGTAGGACTTGCCGGGACGACAAAAGTGGGAGACCGCTGCATTCTCGCCGGACAAGTTGGCACCGCCGGGCATCTCAGCATCGGTGATCGGGCGGTGCTTACCGCGCAGTCCGGCGTTCCCTCCGACGTCCCGCCTGATACCGTTTATTCCGGCTATCCGGCGATGGAGACGTTGGCGTGGCGCAAATCGGTGGCGATTTTTAACAGGCTGCCGGACATGCAAAAGCAGCTGCGCGAACTTCGCGATGCCGTGGATAAGCTGGAGGGCAAATGATGCCCAAATTTTTTAGGTTTTATCGGACTTGTCTTCGCTGACGGGAAGCGGTTTTTGATCTTCCGGAAGCCCGTCTGCGACAAGATTCTGAACGGTTCGCCTTAGTTCTTCCCGCTGTTCCATTCCATAACCCGTAGTGGCCACGGCAGGGCCGAATCGCACAGTGACTTCTCCGGGATATATCAGCCAATCCCCTTTTCGCATCAGGTTCTGGGTCCCGGCCAGTGACACCGGTACCACCGGCACACCCGCGCGAATCGCCATTACAAACGTGCCGCGCTTGAACGGCAGCAATCTCCCGTCGCGGCTGCGGGTGCCCTCCGGATACACACAGAACGAAAGCCCCTCTTTCAAATATTTGATAGCCAGGTCCACGCTCTCCGCGGCTGCTTCACTATCTCCGCGATCCACAGGCACGATCTTTGCCATGCGAATCGCCTTGGAAAGGACCGGGATTTTGAATACTTCTTTTTTGGCCAGCAACGAAATCCGCCGAGGGATATTTGGCGTCAGGGCCACCGGATCAAGGTTGGAAGCATGATTCGAAGCAAAGATGCACACGCCTTGGGGGATATTCTCAAGCCCCTCGACATGCACCCGAATTCCGGCGATGCGCAGCCCGATACGCAGGCCTTCCTGGAAGCGGTTGTACATAAACGTAACGTCGCCGGCGATCAGCGACCACAGCACAAGCAGCGGAAGAATCAGCAGCATGGCCAGCGAGAAATAAAGCAGGACGATGATGGTGCGAATCATGGTTTGCTAAAACGATGGATGAGTGCCGCGTGCGAAGGTTCCACAGTTAGGCGGCCAAAAGGGCACTCCATGATGATTTTGTTCAATCGGTCCGTCCCCGTAGCCAACCCTCTCGAATACGCTTCTGCTTCTCGCTGGGGTGCGCCAATTCGACGATCGAATAGCTCTTCACTTCGGTAGTTCCCAGGGCGTACGAAATGTCGGAGTCCTTGCCATCGCGGTGAATCCGAAACGACACTTGCTCGCCGGGCGTTCGTTCGCGGATCCAGCCCAGAAAGGATCTCGGCGGTGCGGAATTATTCACGGCGAGAATCACGTCTCCGGGCTTCAATCCTGCAGCTTCGGCGGGTCCTCCCGGCACGATCTGGGAAATGACGATGGGAACGCCTGGGCCACGGCCCGCTGTCACGAATCCCAGGTCGGCGCTCTTTCGCATGTCGAGCTTTAGTTCGAGCCCGGCGGGCGCGAGGAGCTTGCCGTAGGGAATCTCGTCGGTTCCGCTGACATACCGTGCGAAGAAATCATCGAACTTCACGCCCGCAATTTGTTCAGACACCGCGCGTACGCTTGCGCTGTCATCGTAAAAGCGATCCTGCTTGGCGAATTGCTCGTTCATGGCGCGCATCACATCGTCGAGCGATTTGTGATTGTCGGTGGTATCGCGGATGGCCAGGTCCAGCAGCATGCCGTCAATTTCGCCCTTGTTGTAATAGGAGATACTGCGGTCGGCCCGGCGATAATCGTCGTATTTTTCGAGCCAGGCATCGAGGCTCGATTCCTCCACGCTTTGCCACAGGCGCGCGGGGCGCGAATCAAGCTCGGTAATCTGCGCGGCGACTTCCCCGTAAAATTGATCTTTGGTCCATAGCTCGCTGCGCCCGAGGGTGTAGGCGCCGTAGGTGCTGGTCACCCCCTCCGCGAACCACAGCGCGCGGGTGTATTGTTCCTTGGTGAAATCCACAGGTTGCAGAGTTTGTGGGCGAATACGTTTCACATTCCACAAATGAAAAAATTCGTGCGCCGCGGTAGCCACGGCCGCGTCGCCTGACGGCGCCGAAATGGCCGTGCAGTTGGAATGTTCCATTCCGCCACCACCCACTTCTTGATACGGCCCGAAATGAAAGAAGAATGTATATTCGGCGAATGGCGCGCCGCCCATCAATTTTGTTTCGTACCCGGTGATGTGTTTCAGGGCATTTTCGAGGCGGTCGCGACGCCACTCTTTTCCATCTATTACCACGCGGTAGCGCGTCGCACCGTCCTCGAATCGAAATTCCTCGAACGGGCCAATCTCCACCGGAGCGTCCACGAGTTTGTCGTAAGTTTCCGCGGAAAATGCCGGGGCGTCCGGCACGGCACTCAGTTCCGCAGCGGCATGCCATCTGGCGGGCACGTCGTCAAATTGCACAACCGTGGCTTCGCCGCGCCGGTCCGCCAAATACATCAAAACTTCCGCAAAATTCAGAAACGCATGGCGCTGATTGAGTTGCGAATTGAACGGGCCCGGATCATCCCACTCAATCGAGTAGGTGACGACCGCTGGTTTTGCACCGGGAGAGAGCGCGCCGTCCCACGGGTATTCGACCTGCCAGGATTGCTTATCCAGCTTGCGTACCGGAATCGGTTCGGCCCCAGGATCGCCAGACATTTTGGCTTGAACATCCCGAACACGATACGAAAAATCGCGAACCTGATATAGCGCATTCCAGGCCGGAATCGCTACCACGATTCCCTGCGGACTCGGCGGTATTTCCATCTGCACGTGAAAAATGTGCGCCTCCGGATTCTTCAGTGAAACGTGGTACTTGATCGTAGCCGCGGCGGGCTTGGGAAGCAGGAATAATGCGGCGATCATCCACGGTCGGAACCAAACTCTCATCGGCCTGCCTCGATTCTCGATTTGAATTTCTCGAGCAATTTGCCGCTTAGCCCGTCGAAACTTCCGTTCGACATAATCATGACCATGTCGCCGGGCTTTGCATGCACGGCGAGAAAGTCGGCGAGCTCGACGGTCGAATCGAAGGACTTGGCGGGCTTGCCCAATTTTGCGGTCGCTTCCGCGATGGCCTGGGGCGAAAGCCGCTCCGATTCGTCCAGCAATTGCGCGCGATTTACCGGACCGATTACGACGGAATCGGCGACTGCCAGAGCCTCCGGCAGCACGCTGGCGAAAATCTTTCGACGCATGGTGTTCGAGCGTGGTTCCACGGCCGCCCAAACTTTTCTCTGCGGCCAACGCGTTCTGGTGGCTTCGAGGGTCATGCGGATCGCGGTGGGATGATGCGCGAAATCTTCCACCACCAGCACGCCGTCCGCTTCGCCTTTGATTTCCATTCGTTTGCGCACGCTGGTGAAGGTGGCGAGGGCCTGCTCGATAGCATCGCACTCCACGCCGCGTCCGTAGGCGATTGCAATCGCGGCCAGCGCGTCCAAAACATTGTGCTTCCCCGCTACCGGGGTGCGCACCCGCGTGACTTCGTTGCCTTTGTAAGCCACGCGAAATTCGGTCGCGTCGTCGAGCCACTGAACATCACCGGCACACCAATCGCTTTCTGCGGTGAAGCCGAAAGTCTCTACCGGACAGAACGCCCTGGCGGTCACTTCCCTCAATTCCGCGCTTTCGGCAAGCATCAGAATTTTGCCGCGTCGCGGCACCAGATTCACCAGGCGCCGGAACTGCAGCGCGATAGAAGCGAGGTCCGGATAAATATCGGCATGATCGTATTCGAGCGACGTTAGGATGAGTTCGTCCGGATGATAATGAAGAAACTTTGGAGCGCGATCGAAAAACGCCGTCTCGTATTCGTCGCCCTCGATGATGAACTCCTTCCCTCCTCCCAATCCGTAGCTTCGGTCTCCGAAATTCGGCGCCACGCCGCCAATCAGGAAGTCGGGCCGACGGCCGGCGACGTGAAAGATCCAGGCCAGCATGGCGGTGGTGGTGGTCTTGCCATGGGTCCCGGCGACTACGATCGAAGTGTGTCGCGGGATGAAATATTCCTCGAGCAGTTGCGGCATCGAACAGTAGGGCAGCTTTTCATCGAGGATATATTCCATCTCCGGATTTCCGCGGGCGATGATATTTCCCACCACGCACAGATCCGGTGTCGGTTTTAGGTTTTCTTCACGAAACCCTTCGTTCCAGGGAATCTTCAACGAATCCAGCAGAGTGGACGCCGGCGGATACACGTTCACGTCCGATCCGGTGACGTGGAATCCGCGCTCCTTCAGCATGCCGGCCACCGGAGCCATCGCCGCGCCCGCGATGCCCAGCAGATGGATGTGGTCGGAGGACTTTATGGGCCGAGTTGCGATAATGGCTCTCCTCAAAAAAACGTATCAGAATGTTTCGTAGAAATAGCTCTATAGCTTGCAGGCCGGTTCCAAAATTTCGAGTCGTGGCGCGTCGTCGCTTTTCAGCCTGGCGCGAACTCCCAAGGGCAGGGTCAGCATGGGCTGCGGCGTATGTCCGATCGCAGCTCCCCACACCACTGGAACGCCCAACGGGCCCAGTACGCGGGTCGCGACATCCTGCACCGTCTCCGATCCCGCCGGACCTTCACATTCCGGGAAGTCGCCCATCACGATGCCAGAAACGCCGCGGAATTTTCCGGCCAGCTTTAAATGCATCAACGCTCGATCCACTTGCCAGGGCTTCATGCCGCGATCTTCGAGCACCAGTATTGCGCCGTGCGTGTCCAGCTCCCACGGAGTACCCAAGGCTGTTTCAATCAGGGTCAGGCAGCCGCCGAGCAGCGTGCCGTCGGCAGTGCCGGGGACGATGGCTTCGGCCTGATCCAGGGTGATAGACCATCCGGACTTGGTTTCGGTCAGTGCGTGCATCAAACTTGCGCGATCGTATCCCTGGGCCACTCCGGCGCGTTTATCGAGGCCGGCCGCAGCCATCGGGCCATAGAGCGTGACCCAGCGAAATTTTTGCCACAGGAAAATCTGCAAGGAGGTGAGATCGCTATAACCCAGCAAGATCTTGGGTGGCACCAGCGCGACGCTCAAGCCTTCCAACAAATAGTTCGATCCATAGCCTCCGCGCGAACAAATGATCCCTCGGGTGTTGCCTTCGGTTAGCGCTACCTTTAGGGCTGCGGAGCGCTCGGCCGTGGTTCCCGCGAAAAAGTCGCCACGCGCCAGCACGCGCTGCTCATCGCAAAGCGGTCGAAATCCGAGCCTGCCAATTTCTTCACAGCCGCCGCGCAGGCGTGCCCCATCCACTGGGCTCGCCAGCGAAAGAATGCGAACGGCGTCACCGGCTTGCAACGGAGGAGGCTTGAGCGATTGCGGCATCGACGCAAATGAGAATAAGGAAGTTTTGAGGTGGAGTCCAGCCAGCACGCGGCCGGTGTTTACATCCGAGCAGGGCCGCTGAGCCCCGGGACAAAGGAATCTCCGGCTAGAAAAGAGCGATTGAGATATACACGTCGCCCACGCCACTGGCCGGTTGCGCCGCCACGGTGCCTGGTGCGTAGAACGCGGCGAATCTTCCATCGGCGCTGATGGGCGCAGCGGAAAATTGGTCCACGCTGACCGAGGGAATCTTGCCGCTGCCCGTCACCACAACCGCTGCGTTTTTGGAAGGGTTCGATGTCGCGGCCGAGAACGCATACGCTCGCGCCGCACAGGGCAAAGCCGCGCCAAAACAAGTGTCGCGTACTACCAGCGCCCCCTCAGCCGCGGATTTGTTAGCCGCGGCAAACGCTGAGTGGCCCTCGACGAACGAAATGTAACGGCCGGACGCGCTGATGAAGGGCGAGAAAACCGCGTTCTTGTCGCTTGCGCTTGAGTTCCCGGAGCTGACCAGCGTAGTCGCGGGATTGCAGCCGTCCGGCGCCGTGGCGCCCAAGCAGGTATCTCGGAGGAAAACCCTGCTGGTGTTGACGGAAGTTCCGTCAGTCGTAGCGGGTTGTGATTCGAAAACCACGAAGCGAGCATCCTCGGTAACAGAAGGCCCAAGGTTCACGCCAGCCAGCAATGACCCGTCCGTAGCATAAGAAATTCTTCGCGCCGATGGCGAGCAGCCCACACCCGCGTCGATTCCGAGGCAGGTATCCGCCAGCACGATAGCCGACGACTCGGCGGGATTTTGTACCGCGGTCGAACCACTCCAGGCCTCAAATGCGACGAAGCGCCCGTCGGCGGAAATCATCGGCCGTCCACTCTGAATACTCGTTCCGAGATCGTCGTCATCGAGCATTGCGGCAATCGTGCGCGCTACACACGATTTCGTTGCAGTGGGGCCGGCGCAGGTATCGCGAACAAAAACCTGCGGGCGCGCCTGATTATTTTCTGCCGAGATATTCGTCGCGGACGAAACAAACGCTGCGAACCGGCCATCGCCGCTCAGTGAGGGACTGGCGCTTGGTCCGTTAGAAGGCTCCCCGTTCATTGCCACGGATACGAGCTGGGTTTGGGCCACACATCCGGATGGGACATTTGCGCCCTGGCACAAATCGCGAACGTAAACGTTCCAGAATCCGGACGCGGCCTGCGGCAAGCCTGAAACCAGATTCGTGGCACGGGACATGAACGAAACAAAACGGCCATCACCGCTAATTGCAACCTGCCGTCCCGTTTTTCCGTTCGCCACTCCGCCGTCGGCACCGACGTCGATCGCTTTGGTGTTCGGAGTACACGCGATGGTGACGCCCGCGCAGGTATCGCGAACGAACACGCTCCCCTCCGCGCCACTGGCTAGCAAGTTTTTCGCTTCGGAATAAAACGCAACGTAACGGCCGTCCGCGCTGATGGCCGGTGATTCGCTGGGCCCATCGGCCGGTCCACCGAACGCGCTGACCGACACAACCTGCGGGAATTTTGCGGCTAATGCGGCCCCGGCAGCCGTGACGATATATGGGAACGGAGCAGAAGCTGCGCCCACTCCCTGCGGGTTCACAGCCACGACGGAATTGGTGCCGGCATTGGCGATGTCCGCTGCCAGAATCTGCGCGGTTAAGGTCGTGAGGTTGGTGAACTTCGTTGCCCGCGGGCTGCCGTCCCATTCCACTACCGTGTCCTGAGTGAAGTTTGTTCCGGTGACCGTCAAGGCGAATCCAGCGCCCCCTGCCACCGACGTTGAAGGCGAAAGCGAAGTGATGGTCGGCGCTGCCGCCGTGACCAGAAAATTCACCGCAGGGGATGCGCTTCCGGAACCGTTCGAGACCGTGACTGGAAAGGTTCCAGCCTTGGCGAGATTCATCGCCGGCACCTGCGCTTGCAAGGCCGAACTGCTGATCATGGTGGTCGGCACCGCCGTGCCATCAAACTGCACAGCCGAGCCGCTCGCGAAATTTGAGCCGATAACGTTCAACGTAAACGCCGGACCATTCTGCACAGCACTGGAAGGAGAAATGGCACAAATCAACGGCGCCCCGGATTTGGAAACCGCGAACGAAATGCTTGGAGAGAAAATGAATCCGCCGACGCCGTTCGGGGTGTAAACAGTCACGGTGTTACAGCCTGCGGTCGCTATGTCCGACATGCTAATCGTCGCGGTCAACTGATTTGCGCTGACAAACGTGGTCGGATGCGGACTGGTGTTAAATTCCACGATCGAACCCGCGAGCTGCGGGACTGCGGGATTCGTGGGCGCCATAAAGTTCGAACCGTTCACCGTCAGCGTGAATGCCGCGCCCGCAGGACTGGCCGACGTCGGGCTCACGCTGGTGATAAGTGGCGCCGAGGGTTGCACCGCAGTGATCAGAAATGTTGCGGCAGTCTGGCTTAACCCGCCGCCAGGTCCGGGATTCGAGGCCGTGATTTGGGCGAGTCCGGGCACCGCTACATCGGAAGGCAGAATTGCCAGCGCGATTTGATTCGTGTTGGTGTTTACAATCGCAGTACGCGGCGAACCATTCCAGAACGCGGTGGTGACCCCGGAAGATCCGTTGATAAACCCCGTTCCGGAAATGAAAAGAGTGAACGTCTGGCTGCCGGCCGTAATGCTTGCGGGCGCCAGTCCGGTGATCACGGGAGTTGCGTTCGGTTGGCCGCCGTTCGAACCAGATCCGGAGCCGCCGCATCCAGAGACAAATAATACGAGAGACGCGAGCATCCCGAACATGGTCCACCGCAAGTGCATCAATCAATTCTCCCTGATTTTGCTGCGAATCGCTGCTGATATTTGCTCGAGGCGATTTCACCCGAGCTGTGACCAACTTGACCAAATGAGACTTAAGTTGAAAGAGGCGTGTCGGAGCGATGCTAATAGCACCTTAAACCCCGCCAGAATGAATAGCATCCTGACACACAACCGTCAACTCGGATTCGGAAATAGGGTGTTTGGTTGGCCGCTAGAAACAATTCCGGTTCACGCTCAAGAAGGTCACGGGACGCGGGATCAGGGCCGCAATGGTCTGACTTCAACTTTCGCGTTTAGGGCCCCGAACTTGATGATCAGTTCCCTTTCCTGCGGATGGGTCACTTCGGCCTCGAAATCCACAATCGAGCAATCCTCATGCTTGTGCGTTTGCCAACGCTTCGCTTCGATCTTCGCCTCTTCGGCGATTTTATGAGCGGAGACCAGCACATCCTCGTGAAGCGGTACCGTCAACTGAAAGGTCAGCAAGCGCGTCTGCAATCCGAATCGGTCCTCGAGAAAGCCGATTCCCATCAGCGCGACCAGCACCATCAACGTCGCGAATATGGCAGTCGCGAGCATTCCGGCGCCCACGGCCATTCCAATGCTGGCCATCACGAAAATCGTCGCTGCGCTGGTGATCCCCATAATCGCGCCACGTTCTCGAATCACCACGCCGGCGCCGATGAAGCCGATCCCCGGGATAATCTGCGCCGCGATTCGGGTGTGATCACCCTGAACCTCCCCGGCCATCTCGTACGAAATAATCGTGAACAGTGCCGCGCCGAAGCAGATCATCAGGTTGGTGCGAATCCCGGCAGGCTTGTGCCGGAGTTGCCTTTCCAGGCCAACCAGGCCGCCCAGGAACGCAGCCAGCAGCAATCTCAGCAAAATGTAAGAATTCAAATCGTGGAGCATCGCACCCCCGTGCGTTCACCGGTGCGATTCTAGCGGAATTATGGAAGCAAGTGCACTACTTCTGGGGTGGGCCCCCATCATCACTCGTACTTTAATGCGACCATCGGATCGACTCGCATCGCCCGCCGCGCCGGGAGGTAACACGCCGCAGCAGCTGCAACAGCCACGGCAAGCGAAACCGCAATAAAAGTCGCCGGGTCTCTGGGTTTGATTTCGTACAGCACGCTTTCCATGATTTTAGCCAACGCGAAGGCCCCCGCCAGACCCAGTCCGATCCCAATTGCCGCGAGTATCATTCCTTCGCCGAGTACCAGCCGAACCACGTCGCGCGGCCGAGCTCCCAATGCCATGCGTACGCCTATTTCGCGCGTGCGTTGCGTAACCGCATAGGAAATCACTCCATAAATCCCGATCATCGCCAGCAATAAACCTAGCGCCCCGAACGCCCCGAGCAACAAGCTGCGAAATCGCGGAGCGGCTACAGACTCCGTGACCACGGTGTCCATGGTTTTCACGTCCGCGATAGGGGCGTTTTTGTCCACCGACCAGATCTGTTCCCTGACGGCGGCCGCCATCGGCCGAGGATCCCCGTTCGTTCTCAGCATGAGATGCGCGGAGCCCGGGAAATACGCCTGTCCGAAGGCTAGATAAAATTCTGCATTCATCGCCACGTCTGCCTGAAAGTTGTCCCGACTATCCGCGACTACGCCAATTATTTCGGTCCAGCGGGTAGAGCCGTCCTCATTCTTGCGGCCACCGGAGCTGAATCGCCGCCCGATCGGGTCTCCGGTGAAGAATCGTCGTGCAAACGATTCATTTACCACCGCCACCGGCGGCAGGTCTGGCGTGTCGGCAGTAGTGAAATTTCTACCTTTCAACATCCGCATTCCCATTGCCTGAAAATATTCAGGCGAAACACTGCGTTGAGCGATCAGATTCCCAGCATCTAAGCCCGACGTTTCTTTCTGCCCTTCTATCGTCAGCACCAGCGCGGCCGTATTTTCCTTTAGCGGCAGACTGGACACAGCCGCAGCCGTTTCCACCCCCGGCATCTGTTGCACACGGCGAAGAACCTCTTTCGCTGCGAGCATGCAACGCCGAGACTCCTCATCCTTGCTGGGGTCACACACCGATGGACTGAAGGTCATGGACATGGTCAGAATATGATCCGTGCGAAAACCCAACTCGACACCGGCTAATTTCTCGAAGCTGCGCGCGACCAGCGTGGCGCCGATGACCAGGACCACGGCGAGCGCGATCTCGAAAACGACCAGCGCCCCCCGCAGGCGCCGTGAGCCTGCCTGATACCTGGAGAGCGAGCCGCTCAACGATTCGTTCAGCCTGGTGCCCGAGCGCTTTGCCGAGGCGTGCAGCGCCGGCGCAATACCGAATACTATCCCGGTGAGCAGCGAAACACCGACCGTGAACCACAGCACGGTTGCGTCAATTTGCAATCGGTCGATTCCCATCGTGTCAGCTGGGGCTATGGCCCGCAACGCGCTGACGCCCCAGACGGCGAACAGAATTCCCAGCGCGCCTCCCGCGACCGACAACAAAATACTTTCGGTTAGAAACTGTCGAACCAATCTTAACCGGCCCGCGCCGAGCGCTTCGCGAACGGCAATTTCACGCTGTCGGCCGAAGCTGCGGCCCAGCAGCAACGCGCTCACGTTCACACAGGCAATTAGCAGTACGAAGGACACGGCCCCCATCAAAATCTCAAGACCGATTTGGATCTCGCCGAAATCCGGTTTCAGATCCTTCGCCCTAAGACTTCCGCCGCGCAGGAATTCGGACCAGTGGTCCGAGACGCGGGAAGTCACCGTTTTCAATTGGGCGTTGAAGGCAGCCAGGGACGTGCCTTTTTTCAGACGCACCACTGTATGACAGCCGCTTGCGAATCTTTCCCAGCGATTGTTTGCCCGGTTAATGGCACCCACAAACCTTTGCGGTCACGCTGTCCGCCCATCGCATACTCGAAATCCGGCGGCATCACGCCTATGGCCCTGTAGGTCTGGTCATTCAGACTGATTTTTCGGTTCTGAATGTCTGATTGGTCCCCGCCTAGCTCCTTCCACAGCGCATAACTTAGTACGGCGACCCTTCCTTGCGCGGGCTGGGTATCGCCAGCTGTCACAATTCGGCCGAAGAGTGGCGAGACGCCAAGCAACGGAAAGAAATCGTCCGATACTTCCGCTCCCTGAACGATCTCCGGGGCCGTTCCGCCTGTCAGCGTAAACTTTTGCTCCTTCCAAACGGCCAGGCGCGCAATCGCTGGAGATTGGTTGCGAATTTCTTCCCAGCCTGATGCAAGCAAATAGGCGCTGATTTCTACATCCGTGCCCGGAAAAAACTTGTTCACGGAAAGTTCCGCAAGTTCCTCAGAATGAGGATAGGGCAGCCGGTGCAGCAATATGCCGTTTACGGCGCTGAAGATTGTGGTGTTTGCGCCGATGCCCAGCGCCAGGGTAAGCACGGCAACGGCGGTGAAACCGGGGCTTAGGCTTAGCGTTCGAACCCCGTAGCGAATGTCCTGCAACAACTGTTCGAACCACACGAAGCTCCACAGTTCGCGCACGTCTTCCCGGACTCGTGTTGCGCTTCCAAATTTGAGTATCGCCGCGCGGCGAGCATCTTCGGGCGACATGCCGCGTTCGATGTTGTCCTGGGTCTCGATTGCGATGTGGCTACGAATATCCTCATCGAGATCCCTCATCATGCGGTCGCGGCGCTTCATGATTAGTCGTCCTCCACTACTCGTACTTGAGCGCCACCATTGGATTGACTCGCATGGCCCGTCGCGCTGGTATAAAGCCTGCCAGGGCGGCGACAGCCGCGAGGGTAACCGCGACGGCCAGTATGGTGATCGGATCGTGCGCCGAGACGCCGAACAGCATGTGTGCGACCAGGCGCGATGCCGCGAGCGCGCATGGTATCCCTACGGCCAGGCCGGCCAACGCCAGCAGCAGCGTTTCGCGCAGGACCATTTGTAGAATCGCGGCCCGCGAAGCGCCCAGTGCCACGCGAATTCCAATCTCCTGCGTGCGGCGCGAAACTGAGTAGGAAATCACACCGAAAATTCCGGTCGCGGCCAGAATCAAGGCCATGGCGGCAAAGAGCCCGAGCAAGAAGGTGCGAAAGCGCGGCTGAGCGACGGATTCGCCCACAATATTAGGCATTTCGGCGATGTCTCCCAGCGGCAGGTCTTTGTCTATTTGCCCCAACGCTTCGCGAATTGCCGCCGTCACACTGGACACATTCAGGGTGCTTTTGACCACCACGTCGGCGCCAGGAAAGGGAGCCTGCGCATATGGCACATACATTATCGGGCCGGGGTCTTGATCGAGCCCCATATCCCGCACGTCGCCGACGATTCCTACAATCTCGCGCGGTGCCGTACCATCCGGCGGGAAGCCGAAGCTGAGCTGCTTGCCGATTGGATCTTGATTTGGAAAATACCGCCGTGCCAGTGCCCGGCTGACGAGCGCTACCTTCGGCGAAGAAGCAACATCGCCTTCGTTGAACAACCGGCCCGACATTAGTGGAATGCCCATCAGGTGGAAATAATTCTGGGTGGCCGACACATAATCCGCGGTTCTAGATTCAGCCTCGGTTGGTGAAGGGCTCCCCACGATGTCGAATCCAAGGTTGATGTTCCCATCCATCGGTGTAGGAACTGCGAAGGCCGATTCCTGCACGCCGGGCTGGGCCTGAATTCGTCCGAGCAGATTGTCCGCAAACGCGGTCCACTGCTGCGGACTCGAATATTGGGTGCGCGGCAAGGCCACATTTGCCTTCACCATGCTTCGCACATCGAATCCTGGATTGACCGAGGTGAGCTTGGCGAAACTGCGCATCAGCAGCCCGGCGCCCACCAGCAAAATCATGGCCAGCGCGATTTGCGCCGCGGCGAAAAAATTGCGCGCGCGCAGCCGGGTAACGCCTTCGCCGGCACGTCCACCGCCGTCGCGAAGATTGGATTGCAGACTGGCATTCGCCGCGTACAAGGCAGGCGCCAGTCCGAACGCAAAGCTGGCGACGGCGGAAAGCAGCAGCGCAAAGCACAGGACGAATTTGTCCACGCGAATCGGATTCACTTGCGGCACAGCCGCCGGTAACCATGAAGTCAGGCTTTGCACGCCCCAGTAGGCCAGCGCGACTCCCGCGGCTCCGCCCAGCAATCCCAGTATTGCGGTCTCGCTCAGCAGTTGGCGAACGATTCGCGTTCGTCTCGCGCCCAGCGTGGTACGCACCGCCATCTCGCGTGCGCGCGACGTGGCGCGCGTGAGCAGCAGATTTGCAATATTGGCGCAGGCAATCAACAACACCAGTCCGACCGCGCCGAGCAGGACGAAGAGCGCGGACTTCACATTTAAAATCATGAGTTGTTGCAGCGGCATCATTTGGATAATCCAACCGTCATCCTCTTTCGGAAAATCCTTCGCGAGCCGCGCGGCGATCGTATTCAATTCCACCTGCGCCTGAGCGGTGGAAACACCGTCTCTCAGCCGTCCGGTTGTTTGCAGCCAATGCCCGCCCCTTCGACCTACCCAGGGACCGAAGAGCGGGTCTTGGGCTAGAGGAATCCATAGCTGTTCGCTTTCTGCTACCTGAGGGAAACGAAAGCGCGTAGGCATGACGCCGACGATCGTGAACGAGCGCTTATCGAGGTTGATTGACTTGCCGACCACGGCGGGGTCGGAGCCAAAGGTGCTACGCCACAGATTTTCGCTGAGGATGGTCACGGCCGACGCACCCGGTTTGTCGTCTTCCGGAAAAAATACTCGTCCGATCAGCGGTTTCTCGGCAAAAAGTGTAAAAAAACCTCCGGTCACGACCGACGTGTTGATTACTGACGCCTCTCCGTGACCGGTCAACGTGAGTTGGTGGTGTGTATTTCCCGCCACCTCGCTAAAAACGTGACTCTGCTCGCGCAGGTCCGTTAAATTCGGATAGGAGATACCCGTCGCGGAAGTTTTGTCGTTGGAAAGCTGTTGAAATACGGTGAAGAGCTGTTCGGAGTGTGTGTATGGCAGCGGCTTGAGCAACACCGCGTAAACCACGCTGAAGATGGCGGTGTTCGCTCCAATGCCAAGCGCCAGCGTGAGTACCGCGACAGCAGTAAACCCGGGATTTTTGCGCAACATACGCAGCCCGTAGCGGAGGTCCTGCAGCAGTTGCTCCAGCCAAACCCAGCTCCACACGTCCCGCGTGTCTTCCGTCACCCGTCCTACGTTCCCGAACTTGACCAGCGCCGCCCGGCGCGCTTCTTCCGCTGGCATTCCGCGCGCGATGTTATCCTGCGTCTCTATCTCAATATGATTGCGAATATCCTGATCGAGGCTGTCCATCATGCGATCGCGGCGGTTCACTATTCGCCTTCCTGCTCCGCTGGACGAAGAATTCGTGCGATCGCTCCGGCCAGTGCGTTCCACTTGCTGGTCTCCAACGTCAATTGCCGCCGGCCCTTGGCCGTGAGCCGGTAAAATTTTGCTCGCCGATTATTCTCGGAAGTCCCATCCTCGACCGAGATCCAGTCGCGTTTGATCAGTCGGTGCAAGGCCGGATAGAGCGAGCCCTGCTCCACCTGCAAGACGCTGTCCGAGGTGAACTCGATGGCCGTAGCGATGGCGTGGCCATGCGCCGGACCCAGCAGCAGGGTGCGCAGAATCAGCAGATCCAGAGTTCCCTGCAACAGCTCGATTCGTTTTTTCTGTTCTTTAGTAGACATTCTAGGTGGAAGATAAACGCTCTCCGGTAGAATGTCAAGGGGAGACCTTCACTCCGGGGCTCAGGTCGGCTTTTGTGGATCCAACATGAATCTTGCGGTCAGCGCGCTCGCGAGCGCCAGCGCGATTGCGATTCCTAGAATCGTTTTGTATCCCGCGACGAATGACTCGGCGATTTCTCGCGTCACCCGCGGATCATCGATCTCCATGGCTGCGAGCCTCGGCCGTTGCTCGTTCACCTGATTCAACTCGGAAGGCGAGAGCCGAAGCGTTGCCAGCCGCCTGTCAAGTGCGCGATTGAACGTTCCGTAGAGCACCAGTCCCAGTGCGGCCACGGCGAGTAGCCCGGCGATTCGCGAGACCGCGTTGTTAACTCCCGACGCGACTCCGGCTTGTTCCTGGCTCGCGGAACTCATCACCGTGGTAGTCAGTGGCGCGATGCATATCGCCATGCCCAGACCGAGTATCGCAATCCCCGGAAAAATCGTTCGCCAATATCCGCCGCCGATTCCGGGAATGAACAAAAGGAAATAGCCTGCCGCCGCGATTATGGGTCCTACGGTGAGTGGCATCCGTGCGCCATAGTGCGCCATAAGACCGCCGGACCATCGAGACAACACAAAAACTATTAGAATCAGGGGCAACAGCGCGCCTCCTGCCTGTGTGGCCGTGTAATGCTGCACTTGAATGAGATTCATGGGAAAGAAGAAAAAAATTCCGCCAAGAGCCGCGTACAGGAAAAAAGTCAGCAAGTTGGCGCCGCTGAAGTTTCGCGAACGAAACAGCCTGAGCGAAACCATCGGCGAGGGCGAGCGGAGTTCAACTAGGCAAAATCCCACCAGCGCACAGATCCCCACGACTCCGACCAACCCCGCGGGAGCGCCTCGCTTCGGTAGCTCAATCAATGCGAACGTGACAGCGCCCAGCCCGACGGTGGCGAGCAGCGCTCCCTGCCAATCAAGCTTGCTGCTTATTTCCGTGTTGCGGCTTTCCGGAACCTTCCATAGCGTGAGCGCCACGACGATCACGGCGATGGGAACGTTGATGAAAAATACCCACCGCCATGAGGCGTGCTGCACCAACCATCCACCCAGGACCGGGCCGATTGCGGCCGTGATCGCGGTGAAGCCCGACCACGTCCCGATCGCTCGACCCCGTTCCGTACCAGGGAACGAAGCGCTGATTACCGCCAGGCTGCCGGGAATCAGCAGTGCCGCGCCAATTCCCTGCACCGCGCGAGTAAATATTAGCCAATTGATTGACGGAGAGACGCCGCAGCCGCCGGATGCCAGCGCGAACAGGACGACGCCCCAAACGAAGACTTTGCGGCGGCCGTATAAATCACCAAGCGAGCCACCTACGAGCAGCAGCGAAGCCAGCAGCAGCGCGTACGATTCCACCACCCACTGCACGTCACTGACAGTCGCCTGCAGCGCCGTTTGCAACGCCGGGAGCGCCACATTCACGACGGTTCCGTCAATGAACGCCAGGCTCGACCCCAAAATAGTCGCCGCCAAAATCCAGCCGCCGTTTTTCATCTGCCTTACGGTACAGGTATCAGGAGGAAGGGGAAATAACGAATTTGCGGTTCGAGAGCCATTGGTTTCGTTCGACCCCGCGCATCCGATTCAAAACGCTTAACCAGGCTTACAGTTGAAATGAAGTGAGTCGTGAGAAGAGCCTCGCCCGCGCTGAAATTTCGCTGCGGGTGAGCCGCAGCAATCGTTCGACGCCGAATTTCTCGACGCAGAAACTTCCCAACACCGAGCCGTAGACCATGGCGCGCCGCAATGATTGCTCGGTGACGGCCTTCTGGCTCGCCAGGTAACCCATAAATCCCCCGGCAAAACTGTCGCCCGCCCCGGTGGGATCGTTCACCGTTTCGAGAGGAAAGGCCGGAACGGAAAACAGGAACTTGTCGTGCACCATCAGCGCGCCATGCTCTCCGCGTTTGATTACCAGCGTCTTCGGGCCCATCTTGAAAATCATCTTCGCCGCACGGGTCAAATTGTGCTCGCCGGTCAGTTGCCGGGTCTCGTCGTCATTGATCATCAGGATCTGGGTGTGCTTCAGCGTTTCTTTCAACTCTGCCGGCGTTCGCTCGATCCAGTAATTCATGGTATCGAGGCCGACCGCCTTAGGCTTGCCCTTTACCTGCGTCAAAACGGAGCGCTGCAAAGTGGGATCGATGTTCCCCAAAAAAATATACGGCGAATCGGTGTAGGCGGCAGGCAGCGTGGGCCGGAAATTCGCGAACACATTCAAATCGGTGACCAGCGTGGTGCGTTCGTTCATGTTCTGGTTGTAGCGCCCGGCCCAATAAAAAGTTTTTCCGGTAGCGTGCTCGACCCCGGCCAGGTCAATATTGCGATGCTTCAGCGCGGACATGTCTTTCGCCGTGAAATCATCTCCCACGATGCCCACCACGCGCACCGGAGTGAACTGCGCGGCCGCCAGCGCAATATAGCTCGCTGCTCCGCCCAGCATGCGGTCACGCTTTCCGTAAGGCGTTTCAATTCCATCGAACGCGATCGAACCAACTACGAGTAGAGACATGAATTCTCCATTGCGGTTTTGAAATGTGCTCGATGCGAGCCAGTCCTAGGAAATATATTTGCCGACGATTGGCGCAAGCCGTTTTTTTGCCGCGGCCGGAATCATTTTGCGATCGGTCAGCACCGCGTGGGCCAGCGCCGATCCGCATTTGCAGGTGCGTTCGTCCGGAAGGGCGCGCACGACTTCGTGCAGCACACGCTGCACGTTCGCGGTATTGCGCGTCAAATTTTCGATGACTTCGGTGACCGTCACCGCGTCATGTTGCGGATGCCAGCAATCGTAATCGGTGATCATCGAAATCGTCGCGTAACACAGTTCAGCTTCGCGGGCGAGCTTTGCTTCGGTCAGATTGGTCATGCCGATCACGTCGAAACGAAGCTGGCGGTAGGTTTCGGATTCGGCGACGGTCGAGAACTGCGGCCCTTCCATGCATACATACGTTCCGCCGCGATGCGCCTTGACGCCCGCCGCGTCGCAGGCATCCGCAATGTGCGCAGAAAGATGCGCGCAGGTCGGCTTGTCAAATCCGACGTGCGCCACGATTCCCTTTTCGCCCACAAAGAATGAAGACAGTCTGCGATGCGTGCGATCGAAAAACTGATCGGCGATCAGGAAATCCATGGGCGGCAAATTGTCGCGAAGCGATCCCACCGCGCTCACCGAAACAATTCTTTCCACGCCCAGCATTTTCATGGCGCAAACGTTGGCGCGGTAATTGATGTCGCTCGGTGAATAAAGATGCCCGCGTCCATGCCGCGCGAGAAACGCCACGCGTTGCCCTTCCAGGGTTCCAATCACAATCGCGTCCGACGGCTCGCCAAACGGCGTCTTGACCCGCACTTCGCGCGTGTTGGTCAGCCCGGGCATGTGATATAGCCCGCTGCCGCCAATAATGCCAATCTTTACCATCTCGTTTTTGCCGCTGTGTTTAGCGGCTTGCTTCTTTTTGGCCTTGGCCATCCCTAGTCCACCTTTGTAGGTTCCGCTTCGAGCACGCCGTCGCGGTCGCGCAGATATGCTGCGGGATTCTTCGCGTCATGCGCGAATATCGCCAGCCAGCCTTCCTTCACCACTTCCGGAATCCATTTTTTCTTGTTTTCCAGCGTGGTCATGGGATACAGGTCGTAACCCATAATCCACGGCAACGAGAGGTGCGCCTGCGTGGGCACCAGATCCGCAAAAAAGAAAGCGGTCTTGCCGCCGCCGCTCAACTTTACACATTGCATATTTTCAGTGTGTCCCGGGACGCGAATCAATTCCACACCCGGCGCAATCGCGCGATCCGCCTCGAGCAGCGAAAGTTTATTCGAGGCGTGGATCGGAACGTAATTATCGAGAATATAGCTGGCGTGATCACGTTCGTTAGGATGCTTGGCGTGTTCGTATTCTCCACGCTGCACCACATAGCGCGCGTTCGGATACGCCGCGACAACCTTATCTCCCGCAACGCGCGTATTTCCGCCGCAATGATCGAAATGCAGATGTGTGTTCACCACGATATCAATTTCCGTCGGGTCCAGCCCGTAGTCCCGCAGCCGGTTGTTCAGGAACGGCCCGTCGAGCCCGTAAATGTCGCGAAATTTGGCGGACATTTTTGCACCGGCGCCGGTCTCCACCAGAATCGTCTTGCCTCCGGCTTTGATCAGCAGGCAATTCATGGCCATCTCGATGCGATTTCGCGCATCCGCCGGCGCTTTCTTCTCCCACAGCGGTTTCGGCACCACGCCGAACATGGCCCCGCCATCCAGCCAGATTTTCCCGTCCACCAAAATATGAAACTCGAGTTCCCCAAGCTTCACCGTTTCGCTCCCAGGCCCGCTTTCGTCAGAATGTCGTTCACCGCTGCATACGGGTCCATCTTCCGCGCCGCCACTTGCTCTGCCAGCCGGTTGAGTTCCTTCTCGCTGAGTTGATCGCCGACCACGCGCTCCATCAGCCGCGCTTCCAGCAATTGTAAAATCCACTCTTTCCAGTGACCGATTTCGCGCTCCTGCCGCTGGTGCGCGTTCTCGAAATGCTTGCGAAATCTCTCAATTTCCGCGGCCAGGGCATCAATACCTTTGTTGTCCGCCGCGATGGTGCGCATTACCTGTGGTTTCCAGCCCTCGCGCTCGGGCACCAACTGCAGAATTCCTTTCAACTGTTGTTCGAAGCGATCCGCGCCTTCGCGATCGCATTTATTTAAAACAAAAATATCGCCGATCTCCATCAACCCCGCTTTCAGGTTCTGCACATCGTCGCCCATCCCGGGCATCAGCACTACGATGGTGCAATCCGCAAGGCGCACAATTTCGATTTCGCCCTGCCCCACTCCCACCGTCTCGACAATGATCACATCTTTTCCCGCAGCATCCAGCAGCAGCGTGGTGTCACGGGTTGCCTGTGATAGACCTCCCAGGAATCCGCGCGTCGCCATCGAACGAATAAATACGCCGCTGTCCGATGCGTGCCCCTGCATTCGAACCCGGTCGCCCAAAATGGATCCACCGGTAAATGGGCTCGAGGGATCAACCGCGATGATCCCAACGCTCTTTTTATCGGCGCGATAGTGCGCCGCAAGCCGGTCAACCAACGTGCTCTTGCCGGTTCCCGGCGCGCCGGTAATTCCGACGCGGTATGCATTCCCGGTATGCGGAAACAGCGCCCGCAAAATTTCTTCCGCCTCCGAGTCGCGATTTTCAATCGCCGAAACCGCTCGCGAGATCGCGCGCACATCTCCTGCGCGCACTTGCTCGGCCCAGGTTTCGACGAATGCGGTCATTTCAGGTTGCGCCACATCGCAGGCGGACAGAAAGGATAGTGGAAAACGAAGAGAGAAACAAACAGGAGCTGATGTGCACGCCGTGGTTAGTCCACCAGACGGTGGACTATTTCTTCCCCAGAATCTGCCGCGCGATAACCAACCGCTGAATTTCGCTGGTGCCTTCACCGATGGTGCACAATTTTACGTCGCGATAGAATTTCTCCGCCGGATAGTCTTTGATGAATCCATATCCGCCGTGGATTTGCACGGCTTCATTGGCCACACGCACCGCAACTTCGCCCGCGTACAGCTTGGCCATGCTCGATTCCTGCGTAATGCGAGAATCGTGCTCACCGGCCGCAATCGCGCGATCCGCCAGCCATGCCGCCTGGTAGGTCAGCAGCCGTGCCGCTTCGATTTCCGTGGCCATATCCGCCAGTTTGAACTGAATCGCCTGAAAGTCCGCAATCGGCTTTCCGAACTGCTTGCGCTGCTTTGCGTAACGCACCGAACATTCATATGCGCCCTGCGCCATGCCTAAACCCAGCGAGGCGATCGAAATCCGTCCGCCATCCAGAATCTGCAAGCTGTTGACGAACCCCTCGCCTTCCTTGCCCAGCAGATTCGCTGCCGGAACTTTGCAATCGGTAAAAACCACTTCGCTCGTGTCACTCGCCCGCAAACCGAGCTTGTTCTCTTTTTTCCCGGGCTTAAATCCCGGTGTGCCCTTTTCGATGATGAACGCCGAAATTCCGTGACTCTTCTTTCCCGGGTCGGTCACTGCCATGGCCACGCAAACATCCGCGTAATGTCCGTTGGTCGTGAACGTCTTCGATCCGTTGATCACCCAGCTGTCGCCAACCCTTTTCGCGGTGGTGCGTGTCCCGCCCGCATCGGATCCCGCTTCCGGTTCCGTCAGCGACCAGCAGCCAAGTTTTTTGCCTTGGGCCAGCGGCGTGACGTATTTTTTCTTCTGCTCTTCGGTCCCAAATTTGTAAATGTGATTGGTGCACAGCGAATTGTGCGCGGCCACGATAATTCCAATCGAACCGTCCACGCGTGAAAGTTCCTCGATGATGATGGCGTATTCCGCGTAACCTACTCCGGCGCCGCCGTACTTCTCCGGGAAAATCACCCCCAAAAACCCCATTTGCGCGAGCTTGGGGAGCAGCTCCAGGGGGAATTTCGAAGTCTCGTCCCACTCCATCACGTGCGGCCGGATTTCGCCTTCCGCGAATTCCCGTACCGTGCGCCGCAGTTGCTTCTGATCGTCGGTCAGTCCGAATTCCACGCGCCCTCACCCATAAAAAAAGGATATACCGCACTAAGACATTTATTTATACCACGTCGGCGCGAAAAATTCGAAGCTCGTTCGAGGGACAGTCTACGGAAGCGTATACGCTACGATTGCGTCGTCCTGCTTCTCTTCGGTGATTTTCGAATGGCCACCCGCGGCGATCACCAGGTACTGCTTGCCGCCCGGCTGCAGTTGGTAGGTCATCGGCGTGGCCGCGCCGCTGGTCGGCAGTTGCGCCTTCCACACTTCGGCTCCCGTTTCCACGTCGAACGCGCGAAACGCGGTGTCAATCAGTGTTCCGGCGATGAATATCAGCCCACCCGCAGTGACAATCGGGCCCCCCAGGCTCGGAGCGCCCAGCGGAACGATCGGTTTATCCGGGGCGACCGATCCCAGCGGCACCTGCCATCGAATTGTCCCGGCATTCATGTCCACCGCAGCCAGAGTTCCCCACGGCGGCGCGATGCACGGCAAACGATGGGCCTTCGCGAAAATAAAGTTACGGAAGAGGCCGTACGGCGCGCCGTACTGCTCGGTGTAATCACCGCTTCCCTGCGTGTTGGCGTCGGATTCTTCGTCAAACTTATCTCGTGGAATCACGCTCACTTTTGCCGGCAAGTTATTGGTATTCACGATCAGCAATCCGCGGGTCGGATCGTAGGCCGAACCGCTCCAGTTCATTCCGCCCACATTTCCAGGAATCGTCAGCGTGCCTTTCACGCTGGGAGGCGTGAAGATTCCTTCATTTCGTAATCCGCTTAGATATTCCTGGCAATACGTTCGATCCGCTTCGGTGATGCCCCAGGCATCCTTGGCATCTAGTTTTTGCGGCACCAGCGCAGGAGGCGCGGTTGGAAATGGCTGCGTCGGCGCAGTCGCTTCTCCCGGCACGTCCGTCTGCGGCACCGGGCGCTCTTCGACCGAAAACACCGGCAGGCCGGTATCACGATTGAGCACGTAAATGAACCCAGTCTTATTTCCCTGGATCACCACCGGCACGCTCTGGCCGTCGTGTTGCACGGTGGCCAGCAATGGCGCGGCAGCGGTGTCGTAATCCCACAAATCGTGGTGCACCAACTGGAACGCCCAGGCCACCTCACCGGTTTTCGCGTGCAGCGCTACGATCGAGTTCGCCCATTTGTTGTCGCCAAGCCGTAACCCACCGTAGTAGTCGGGGCTCGCGCTTCCCGTAGGGACGAAAACAAGATCGCGCACCGGGTCCACAACCATTACCGTCCACGCATTTCCCGCACCGGTGCGCCAGAGTTTCGTTTCCTTCTTGTCCGTAGATGGCAAATCATTCGGCGGAAGCGGTTCCCATTTCCAGCGCAGCGCCCCAGTGCGCGCGTCGAATCCGCGCACCACGCCGCTCGGCATATCCACGCGTGAATTGTCGTCAATCGCTGAGCCAACCACCACGATGTCGCCAATCACCGCAGGCGGCGAAGTCATGTGATATTGCCCCGGGACGTAACGCGCCACTTCGCGCAGGCTGATCTGCCCGTGATTGCCAAAATCACGGCACGGTTCCCCCGTGGCGCCATCAAGCGCGATCAACCGCGCGTCCAAAGTAGCTTCGAAAATTTCACGGCGGCACGGTTTGCCCCTCGCCCGCGCAGGATCTAGCCAAACCGCAACACCGCGATTGATCAGGCCATCGCCATAATTTCCGGCGCGTTCGAGCATAGGGTCATACGACCAGCGCTGCTTGCCGGTTTCTGGATCCAGTGCGATGACGCGATTAAAAGGCGTGGTGAGGTAAAGCGTGCCGTCCACCAGAATCGGCGTGGTTTCAAATCCACTGCGTTTCGGCCGTTCCTTGCCGTCCGAAATGTCGCCGGTGTGATACGTCCACGCGACCTTGAGTTTCGCGACGTTCTCGCGGTTGATTTGCTTCAGCGGCGAATAGCGCATCCCGCCCGCATCGTGGCCGTAGTATGCCCAATCGTCTGCGGTATCAGACGCGGTTGCTTTGCTCGGCTTTGTTGTTTGAGCCGACACGTTGTGTTCTGCCGAGCATGTCAGCAACAACACAACCACCGCGCTGAATCGAAGCAACCTCCGCATCAAAAACCTCCGAGAAATTTCGCGCCTTGCGGCTACCAATCCAGCTTGGTGCCATCTTTCTTGTTCTGCTCGTCCAGCCAGGCCTTCAGCGGCGCAAAATAATCAATGATCGCGGTTGCGTCCATCTGCTTTTCGCCGGTCATTGCTTCCAGCGCTTCAGGCCACGGACGACTCTGCCCCATTTCAAGCATTTTGTTCAGCCGCGCCCCGGCTTCCTTATTGTTGTAAATCGAGCAGCGGTTCAACGGGCCTTTGTACCCGGCTTCCCTGCACAACGCCCGATGAAACTGAAATTGCAAGATGTCGGCGAGAAAATACCGTGCGTACGGCACATTCGCCGCCACGTGATACTTTGCGCCCGGATCAAAATCCGCTTCGCTCCGCTGCACCGGCGGCGCGATCCCCTGATACTGCTTGCGCAATTCCCACCAGCGTTTGTTGTATTCCGCCGGTGAAATCTTTCCAGAGAAAACTTCCCAGCGCCATTTGTCAATCATCAAGCCGAAAGGTAGGAACGCGACTTTCTCCAGCGCCTTGTGCATCAGCAGGCCGATGTCTGACGATTCCGGCGGAACGTTTTCCAGTAATCCGATCTCTTTCAGATACGCAGGTGTGACCGACAACGCGATGGTGTCGCCAATCGCTTCGTGGAATCCGTCGTTCGCGCTGTTGCGGAATAGGGGCGGCTGGGTGTCGTAGGCGCGCTGGTAGAAATTGTGGCCCAACTCATGATGGATCGTCGAAAAATCTTCCGCGGTCTGCTCGATGCACATTTTGATTCGCAGGTCTTCCACGTAGTCAATGTCCCAGGCGCTAGCGTGGCAAACCACGTCGCGGTCCTGCGGTTTCACGAACATGGAGCGTTCCCAAAATGTCTGCGGCAGAGCCGCGAATCCCAATGACATGAAAAATCGTTCGCCGTAATGGACCATCGCCAGCGGATCGATTTTCTTGGCTTTCAAAATCTCAGACAGGTCGTAACCCTGATCTGCATTCGGCGGAGCAACCAGCGGATAAATATTCGCCCAATCCTGGGCCCACATGTTTCCCAGCAAATTTGCCGGAATCTCACCATCCGCCGGAATTACAGTCGGCCCGTATTTCTTCAGCAGTTGCGTGCGCACGTAGGCGTGCAGCGAAACGTACAGCGGCCGCACCTGGGTCCACAGCCGGTCGAGTTCCGTGCTGAATTCGTCGGGCTTCATGTCGTAATTCGAACGCCACATCGCGCCTACATCCGCAAATCCCATTTCCCGCGCGCCATCATTCGCAAGTTCCACCATGCGTGAATATCTTGCCTTCATCGGCGGAGCAATCGCGTGCCACCCGGCCCACGCACGCTCCAATTCGCCGGGATCCCGGCTGGTGGCCATGATGTGTTCCAGATCGCTTAAGGCCAAACATTTCCCGGATGGCCCGTCGGGACACCACTTGCCCTTTCCATAATCGCTCTGCAACGTCGCATTGATCTGCGAAAGCTCGGCACTTTCCTTTGGATTTTGCGGCGCCGGAATGTCCACGGACAATTTGATCAGTTTCAATTTTCGCGCTACGTCTTCCGGCAATTTCATTCCGTCGTATCGCCGGCTCTGCGCGGCCAGTTCGGAGACCGCCGCCTTCACCTGCTGGTCAGCGTCCGCCGCAATTTGTTCGGTGTCGTGCGTAATAAAGGTTTCCTGCACCCATTGCGCGCGCCCCGATTTGATCATCAGATCTAGCAGCCGGGTTTCGGCCGCTTCGGTGAACTTCCGCGCCTCTTCCGCCGTAGGTGGGCCCTGCGAATTCTGGCCGTCAGAAGTCTGAACGACCGCCCCGGTGTCTTCGTTAGCCGCCGCTTTCTGGATATGTGCTGTCATCAATCCGCCTGCAATTAGGAGTGTGGGAATTCCAGCTTTAACACAAATAGAAAAAAGTCCTGGATAGCGCACGCGCATTCACCTCTCGCGATTCGCAAAACACAATTTTCTAGCGCGGTGAGTATACATTTCGCGCTCATTACATCGAAACGGATTTTCGACCGCTTAGACGAGCTCGCTGGAAGGTCACTTCTCGCCAATATCAAAAATCATGGCGTAGGGTGCCTCATCCTGCGTTTCTCAGCAGGGTGGGAGGTTTTGTAGAAGCTCTCGATAGCCAAACTTGCGGCTTTGAATTTCTCACGATACCTTGGCCGAAGCTCGTGTCTTCTTGCCGCTCACCGACTCCACGGCGCGCACCGCCTTCTCGATTCCGGCGCGATCCACGTCGCAGTGCGTCACCATGCGCACCGCATACTTGTCGGTCGCGCCACACAGCACTCCGTGCCGGCCAATCTCCTCGCAAATTTCCGCCGCCGTCTTTCCGGTAGCTTGAACATCGAAAACCACAATATTGGTCATCACTTTCTTGGGATCTATGACGATTCCCGGCAACGTCGCCAATTCCTGCGCCAGATGCCGCGCGTTGGCATGATCTTCATGCAATCGTTTTGGCGATTCTTCCAGCGCAATGAGCCCCGCTGCCGCAAGCACGCCCGCCTGCCGCATTCCACCGCCGAGCAGCTTTCTTCCGATCCGCGCCTTGGCGATAAATTCGCGCGAGCCCAGCAGCATGGAGCCCACTGGCGCGCCGAGTCCCTTCGACAAACAGAACATCACCGAATCGCACTTTTGGGTCATGTCAACGACCGACTCGTCCAACGCGACAGCCGCGTTGAAAATTCGCGCGCCATCCAAATGCACTCGCAGACCTTCCGCGTGTGCTCTCTCGCAAATATTTTCCACCACCTTTGTGGGATAAACCGTCCCGCCGTGCATGTTGTGCGTGTTCTCGAGGGTCACCAGCGCCGTTTGCGAATCGTAATAGATCTTTTCGCGAATCGCGGGCTCAATCAGATCCCAATTCAGAATCCCGCCCGCCGCAGGCACCGGCCGTGGTGTCACTCCCGCGATCGCGCACATCGAAGCCAGCTCATACAAGTTTACGTGCGCCTTTTGTTCGCAAATCACCTCGTTGGTTGGCTGCGTCCACCCCATTATCGCCAGCAAATTCCCCATGCAACCGGTAGGAACGAACAGCGCTGCCTGCCGTTCAAATATTTCCGCCGCGCGGTCCTGCAGGCGATTTACGGTCGGGTCTTCGCCGTACACGTCGTCGCCGACCTCTGCTGCGGCCATCGCCGCGCGCATTGCGGGAGTCGGCCGCGTTACCGTGTCGCTGCGCAAATCCACAACTTCCTTCTGTTTTTTATTTCCGTTCGTGGCCATGAATCACCCTCAACTCAGAAGTTCGACCAACACGCTATTTGAAACCGCCAGATGCTCCGGTGCAAGGCGAAGCTGCCGCCCGTTCACCTCCAGCAGCCCCTGCTCGCGCAAGGACGCGACGCGCTCCGTCAGATTCACGTCATACGCGCGTTCGATCCTCGCGAGATCCACACCGTCAAGCTGCCGTAATCCCAGGAACAATTCTTCTTCCAGCGCCTCGCCACGAGTTACAACCTGTTCCTGCTCGCGTGGAGAAACTCCCTGCTCGATACAGGTTACGTAGTGCGCCGAATCGTGTGCGTTCGCCCAACGCTTCGCGCCATCGAACGAATGTGCTCCCGCGCCAAATCCAAGGTACGGCTCGCGCTGCCAGTATTTCAAATTGTGCCGCGAACGGAACCCTGGCAGGCCCCAGTTCGAAATTTCGTAGTGTTCGTATCCGGCCGCTCGCAGTTCTTCGCGCGCTCGCTCGTAGGAATCCGCAATCGCGTCATCGCTCGGGATCGTCCCGGCACCGTACCGGCTACCCCCGGCCAGCGACTCTTTCCCCAGGTGGCTACCCTCATCAATTTCCAACATATATATGGATACATGTTCGGGCCGGATTTCGACGAGCTGCGCCAGCGATTCTTCCCAGGATTCGCGGGTTTGATGGGCCAGGCCTGCGATCAAATCCATGCTGATATTTCTGAATCCTGCCCCACGCAGGATTTCCGCGGCGGCGAAGATATCCGCTCGCCGGTGCATTCTTCCAGCCGCTTTCAGTTCCAGGTCAGTGAACGATTGCACACCCAGACTCACGCGATTGAATCCTGCTGCGATCCACGCCAGAGCTTTTTCCTGCGTGATCGTCTCCGGGTCCGCCTCCAGCGTGATCTCCGGCGCGTTAGGCATGCCTGAGGCAAAACCAAAACTCCGCTGCAGCGTTTCCAGAATGTCTTTCAGCGCCGACGCCTCCAGCAGGCTCGGCGTGCCTCCGCCAAAATAAATCGTGTCAATCGCGACCGCTTCCTCACCAGTGGTCCCGGTCCCGCGCGATCGCGCCGTTTCCGCAACCTCCCGGCAGACCGCGGCAGCGTACGGCGCATATCGTTCTCTCGACACCACGCCCGTATGAAAATTGCAGTACGTGCATTTTGTCTGGCAGAACGGCACTTGAATGTACGCGCCCAAAGTTTTTGCTTCCGCTTTCATCGCTTCGATTGTACCGCAAGCCGGTTTGCAGCCCTCTTCCCGCATACAGTAAACTGGAAAGCTCGATTTCGCTCAAGGGGGAGTGATGCTGGTTGTAATGCAATCGCACGCCACCGACGAACAGGTGCGGGCCGTCTGCGAAAGAATCGAAGAACTTGGCTACAAAGCGCATCCCATGCCCGGCGCGGGCCGCACTGCCATCGGCATCACTGGAAATTCCGGCACGGCCGACCTCGTTTCCCTCGAGTTTTTCGCCGGCGTCGCCGAATGTATTCCGGTAACCAAGCCCTATAAGCTGGTCAGTCGTGACGTAAAGCCGGAAACCACCGTAGTCCGGGTCAGCACGCCCCTCGGTGAAGTCGCCTTCGGCGGCACGGAAATTGGCATGGTCGCCGGCCCCTGCGCGATTGAGACGCGCGAACAAGCCTTCACCGTTGCAAAACAAATCAAGGCCTCGGGCGCCCGGCTCTTTCGTGGTGGCGCGTACAAACCCCGCACGTCGCCATACAGTTTTCAGGGTCACGGAGAACGCGGCCTGCAGATCATGGCCGATGTCCGCAGCGAGTTTGGACTCGGCGTGATCACCGAAGCGATCGATCATGAGTCACTGGACCTGGTCGAAAAGTATGCGGACGTGATCCAGATCGGCACCCGTAACATGCAGAATTTTTCGCTACTGAAACGCGCCGGGCGCTCCAGGAAGCCGGTGCTGCTGAAGCGCGGCATGTCCGCCACCCTGGATGAATTTCTGATGGCCGCGGAATATATAATGTCCGAAGGAAACTACAACATTATTCTTTGCGAGCGCGGCATCCGCACGTTTACGGATTTCACGCGCAACACACTCGATCTCAGCGTGATTCCCGCCGTCCAGCGACGCAGCCACCTGCCGATCGTCGTCGATCCCTCGCATGGCACCGGCCGGCGCAACAAAGTTCTGCCACTTTCACGTGCGGCGGTGGCCGTGGGCGCCGATGGCCTGCTGGTTGAAGTTCACCACGATCCCGACCACGCCCTTTCCGACGGGCCGCAGTCCATTCTTCCCGCCGACTTCGAGCAATTGATCCGCGAAGTCCGCGCTATCGCCGCGGTTCTGGGACGCGCCATCAATTGAGCGTCATCGTCGCCGTCGTGCCGAAAAACCTCTCGAATTATCCTGCTGCTTCGGGCAAAGTTCGCTGGTGAAGCTCCGCTTCAATTTTCGTTTGGTGTTCCTGATTGTGCTGCTGAGCGCTTTCGCCATTCGCGAAGTTGCGCTCGAACTTCGTCCTTCGTTTTTGCGTCCGGGCCTGCATCTTTTCGCTTACGTCGGCAACACCGCCGATGGCACCGTTTCCGCAATTGATTTGATCAAACTTTCGTCGGTGGCGACGATTTCCGTTGGCCCCGGCCCCAGCGGCTTGCGCGCGCACCCTTCGCGCCCGGAAATTTGGGGAGTCAGCTCGACTCGCGGATATGTTTGGGTGCTCGACTGCCGGTCGAACCGCATCGTGGCCCAAATTCCAGTTGGCAGTGAGCCCTATGCTCTCGATTTTTCGCCTGACGGCCGAAGAGTTTACGTCGCCGTTTCGGGCGCGAACACCGTGCTCGCGATAGATACTCTCTCACGCCGTGTCGTTGCCCAGGGATCCGCGGGCAAACGCCCCTGGATTGCCCGCGTTTCACCCGACGGAAAAATAATCGTGGTTTCGAACCGTGATGCCGCCACGGTTTCCATTCTTGATGCAGCCAGTCTCACTCAGCTGGGAGTCATCCCCACCGTCCCGGATCCCGAGCAGATAGTCATCTTGCCCGACAATTCCAAAGCCTTCGTCACCTCCGGCTCCACGAATCAAATTTCCGCCGTCAATCTGAAGCAAAAGGTTTTGCTCACCAATCTCGCGCTGGGTGGTCCGCCCAATGATTTGATTTTGAAGCCGGACGGCGGCGAGCTTTACATCCCTTCGCGTGATACGCACGGATTGCTGATCGTAAATACCGGCACGAATGAGGTCAGCGATTTTCTGTTGCTGGGCATGTCGCCAGTTGCCGCGACATTTGAACCGGCGACCGAAACGTTGTACGTGTCCGATTTCGACGCCGACCATATCGTTCCCGTCGCGGTGAACACGCGTCAAGTCGGCCGCCCAATTCAAGCCGGCGACGGGCCTTCGACACTGCGACTTACGCCTGGCGGCGACATCCTGCTGGTGATTGACGTGAACTCAGACGATCTCGCCGCGATTCGCACCAAGATTGCACCGGCCAGTCAGGCTAGTTTTTCGCCTCCACGTCCGCCCACCGGCCTGATTCCTCTTGGCGGCGCGCCGCGAGATCTCGCCGTAAAAGTATTTTGATAAGGCCCACACTACTTCACTCTACTCGACGACCAGTGTCAGCCCAATTGTCCGGGTGGCGCCGGTAGTGGTTGTTGCGGTGATGGTGAGGGGATAAGTTCCCGCGGCCGTTCCAGTCGGGATGACTGCGGCTTCTCGGCTCCCTCCAAAGCACGCCACCAAACCCACCGACATAACAATCAGGATCGTGCACGTCTGCAGCACTCGCACTCTGCTGCTCCGTCGGCTTTCGAGCCAACTCACCGCAAAAAGCGTCCCAAGCATCAGGAACACCAAACTTCGAACGGCCAGCCTCTCCAATTTTTCTGGTCCCTGATCCTCAAGATTCCCAAACACTCCCACGACCGATCCCGCCGGGCGCGCGGTTGTAGTTGCATTCACCTGAATTGGAATCGGCGCGCCGTTGGTGAGACTTACACTCGTCGGCAGCAGCGTGCAGGCCCCCTGTGGTATCGAGGCGGTGCACGTCAACGCGACCGTGCCGGCAAATCCGAACGTTTGTGCCGCCAGCTGAAATTGTCCGGTGCTGCCCGACGTAACGGTTGCGCTGTTCGCCCCAGACGGCACCAGACAGAAATCGAGTGATGTTCCGGACAGTGTCAGCGTCTGTGGGCTCTTGGGGTCGTTGTCAACGATACTCAAAACGCTGGTTTGCGCTCCTGCGGCCGAGCCGCATTGCGTATTTGCACCGGGTGCGGGAGGAGTGAACGTCACGGCCATCGTGCAATTTTTTCCCACCGCGAGCCCCGATGTGCAGCTGTTCGCCAGCGTAAAATCGGCCGCCGGATTCAAGGTCGCGCCGCTCACCGTAAGTATCGCCGCGCCGCTTCCGCCGTTGGTGATCGTCACGTTCTGTGGGGCTGTTCCGGTTGTCCCGGCGAGTTGCGAACCAAACGTCAACATCAAGTTTGCCGGAACAACTTGGGCCGTTGCCTGCACCGCCGAACCGGTCAGCGGAATCGTCTGCGGATTCCCCGGCGCATTGTCTGATATCTGAATCACCGCACTTCGATTTCCCGCCTGTGTGGGATTGAAAACAACATTGATAATGCAGCTATTCCCCGCGCCCAGCGGGATCTGCGAGCATTTATCCGTTTCCATGAAATCCGCGGGATTTGCACCGACCGTTGCCACCGCCAGCGCGATGGGTGAACTTCCGGTGTTCGTAACCGTTACCGTCACCGCCGCGCTCGGGCTTCCCACGGTTTGCGAAGAAAAATTCACACTGGTCGGCGCAACCGAAATGCCCGTGGTCCCGCCGTTTCCGCTCAGTGCCACGGATTGAGGACTTCCCTGCGCGTTATCGTTGATCGTCAGCGACGCCGCAACCGGTCCGGTGGCAATGGGAATGAAGTCCACCGAAAGCGTGCAGCTCGAACCCGCTGAAAGTTTCCCGCCGGGCAGCGTGCAGGCATTCGCGCCTTTAGCCACGTACCCGAAGCTAGTGGAATTATTTCCGGTAATCGCGAAGCTCGAGACATTCAGATCGCTGCTCCCGTTGTTGGTGAACGTCACGTTCTGCGTCGCGCTGGTGATGCCCACGGGCTGCGACCCGAAGCTCAGCGACCCCGGCGCGATCCCCAAAATCGGAGCTGCCCCGGTGCCTGCGCCAGTAATCAAAACCGTCTGCTGGGTTCCCTCCCTGCCCCCGGAATTGTCCACAAAAACAATTTGCGCCGTCAGCGTTCCGGTCGTGGTCGGCGCAAAGTAAAATGGCACCACGCAACTTGCCCCCGGCTGCAGTTCCGAATTTGCCGCGGATGGACACGTTTCGTCGGCAGTCGCAGGTGGAAACTGCGAAGCATTTGGACCCGAAAGCAACTGGGTGAAGGATAGGGGCTGGTTCCCGGTGTTGGTCAGCACTACCTGCTGAAAGGTGCTGCTTCTGGTGTTGATCGGCTGATTCCCGAAATTCACGGTAAGCGGAGCGACCATCGCGAAGGGGCCTGCTCCCACTCCCACCAGTCCCACGGTTTGCGAATTTTCGGGACCATTGTCGGTGAAGGTCAGAAATGCCTGCTCCGGCCCGGCCAGTGACGCTACGAAGCCCACTTCGAATGAACACTCTTTTTCTGGGGCGATCGGAGCCGAGGTGCACGCCGCAGGTCCGATCAATGAGAAATCCGCTGCATTTGCCCCGGTGATGCTTACATCGGTGATGGTCAACGGCGCTCCGCCCGTATTGATTGCCGCCACCGCGCCCGGTGGCACCGTCGTCGAGCCCACTGGTTGCGTTCCGAAATTGATGGTTGCAAGGTTGAACGAAATGCTCGGCGTCGCGGTCGCGCTCGGCTGGCCTTGCACCAGGAACGCATCACTTAGCGGCGGATTCTGCTGGCAACTCGCGCAGGTCAGTTGAAAGCCACTGTTCGCGGTGCCCGCCAGAGGGAAATCTCCGGCGGTGGTTGCGCCCGCCACGTAAAAATTGCCCGCAGAATCCGCAGCTATACCGTTTCCCTGGGCCGTTGCAATCGCGCCTGGCGCGCCGCTCCCGCCGATCGGTGTCGCGTACAGCAGCGACGCAGCGCCCGCCGAGGTCGGGTCCATTTCCGCAACGAAAGCATCCTCGCTTCCGCTAAACGGTTGAAAATTGAACAGCCAGGGAAAATTCCACGATTTCGCGCTGCCCGTGACATAGATTTGATTCGGCGCGGCAAAGAAAATTCCTTGTCCCGCGTCGGATTGCAAACCACCCAGATAAGTGGAATAGGTCAACACCGTCGTTCCGCTGGGAAGCTGCGCGATGGCGGCAACAAAAGCGTTCGTGTTCCCGTTCCCTTCGGTGTTCAAAGTTTTCTGAAACGGCGTGATTGTTCCGTTGACCGGGAAATTAATGGACGTTGTGCTTCCCGTCACGTAAACCGTCCCGGGTAATTCCTTGCCGACCGCGATAGCCAACACCTGATTCGAGCCGCTGCCTCCCAAAAACGTTCCGTACGATAAATCTGCCGCGCCCATGCCTGACGGCAGGATCTTCATCACGAATCCGTTGAAAGCGCCGCCTCCATAATTCGTCTGGAATCCGTTGGTCGTGGCGAGCGTCCCCATCGGATCGGACGTGTATCCCGCGAGGTACGCGTTGCCGACCGAATCCACCGCAACTCCGGCCACCGTTGCCTGCGCGTTGATCCCCAGATACGTGCAATATTTCAAATGCGGGATGGTTCCGGTGACTACCGGCTGAAAAATGGCCAGGAATCCGTCGCTAATTCCTCCACCATAAATCGGTCCAAACGGCCCCAGAGTCGTCGCCGGTGCCGGCGTCACGGTCAGATTCGTCGCCTGGGTGTCCATCCCTACGAAAATGTTCCCCAGAGAATCGAACGCGACTCCGCCCGCAGCTAGCGTGCCTTCATTTCCGTTGCCGCCGAATAGCGTCGAGTAAACCAGCTTCGCGCCCGTCGGATCAATTTCAGTGATCGCAGCGTCGTTCACCGCCACGTCCCCGGGACCCGTGGTCAGCGTGCTCGAGTCCGTCACCGGATAGTCGCTTGAGGTGGTCGTCCCTACCAGCGCCACGTTATTGCTGGCATCAACTGCAATCTCACCGCCCGCTTCGGTTCCAGATCCCCCAATGAAAGTGAGATACAGCAGCGAATCTGCGCCGGACTTTGTCGGATCAATTTTCGCGATAAAAAAATCAGCGTCGCCTCCGGTGGAGCCCAGCCTTTCGCCCCCCGTCTCCACAAATGTACTCAACGACGTTGTTGTTCCACCGACGTACAGTTTCCCCGTAGCGTCTACCGCGATGCTCGTGGCAATGTCGTCACCCGCTCCACCAAGAAACGTGGCGTAACCCACATTTAGCGACGGATCAATCACCAGAGTCGCCTTCGGGTTGTAGGTTCCCACGCGAAATCCAATCGTTCCGTCGCTCTCGAGCACGTATCCGCCGTCTATGATTCTTCGCGTCTTTCTGACACCAGATTGTGGCGAGGCAGGAGTCAATTTATTCGAAGCCGCCGCAATTTCTTCACGGGCAATCTCTTGATAGATCACGGGCCTCTGCATTCGCAGTTCGTGCCCGCCGGACCACATCACCAAGTCGCCGTTGGAATCCACGCGCGTCCGCTCGGCGCCAGAGATCGCTAAACGCAAATTTGCGGGGTTTGTCCCCGAGGCCACCCGTAAGTCGTATTCCAGATTTTCTCCGCTGCCGTAGGCCACCGCATCCACGCCCGGAATCACGTTCATCGCCACCGCCCCGCTAAAGTGCGGCACGTGGGTGCGCCATTTCGCGGGATCGTTCCCCAGAAAATAATTCGTCTCGCCCGCGAGCCTTGCGGTGCCTCGCCAATTCAGCCCTGAACCTGCCCTCCGGTGTGCATGGGCGTTTAGAAAACGCACGGAAATCGGCTTACTTCTGCCCCTCGATGATTGCAGCGCGGACGCAAGCTCCATCCCGTCGCGAGTCAACATTACGGTGGTGCCGTCGGCGCGTCCGACGAACTCCGTCGTGTCGCCGGGTTGCGTTGGTCCCGGTTCAAAGTTGACCGGCAAAAGTATTTTGGAATGTTTCAGCGAAGCTCCGGCGACGGAATCAAAACGCGTACGATTCGGGCTCCGTTCGGGAAGTTGGAACTCATCACGCCTAAGAATGCGAGACGAGCGCCTTTCGTGCGGAACAGGCGTCCAGAGAATTGACGAGGACAGAAAAACGCCGATCAAAATACAAGCAGCATAATGTTTCGAGCGCACGTCACCCTCCGCAGGAACGTAAACTTAGTTCCCGCCTGGCGACGCAATTACCGCGGTTTTGAAGCCCTGAATTGTGAAATGCCAAGCGTACAGCTGTAAAGGGTTGGCAGGAATATCTAATGAAAGCCCATAAATGTCAACATATGTCGGGCGGAGGCTCGTGTTCCGCCTCCGTACCCATGGTCGTTACTCTGCAGGTCTAAGGCCCTGAGGGTGGGTGCGCGCACTCGGTTGCGCGAACGGCCCAAAACCCGAAACAACCGCAAAACAAAACCGGGTGCCCCTGCGTTCCTCGGCAGGCCGCGAGGTTTTGGAGAAGATCGAGCCGTCAAAATTTGCAGGTTTGTTTATGGGGTTGGACCTTACCCCAAAAATTCTACTGAAGTTCCCACGCGAAATTCTCTGGCCCCAGCGGAATTTCGAGCATGCCATCAATCGGCAACGTTTCAATTGGCAGGCCGCGTTCCCACAGTGCCGCGCTGACCAACAGGGACCGGCGTGAGCTCAAATCGAAAAGTTCCTTGGCCACTCCGACTTCGATAATCTTCCCATACCCCGCACTCACCAGCGCCTCCGGACGCAACAGGCAAACTCCGCCTTGCTCCAGCACGCAGCCCGCAAACTTCCCCTTCTCCACACGCACCGTGATGCGCGTCTCTCGCGAATCCCATACCGTCACGCGCAATTGAAAGTCAGGAATTTCGGCGATCGTGTCCGGATCCGGATCGACGCGCAGGTAAAAGTGTGTATCGCTAAAGCCGAAACGCAGTTCGCCCAGCACATGCCGCCGTCCGTGCATTGTGCCGCCTCGCGGGTCGGTGGCATACAGTCCGGCTCCGAGCCATTCGAAGTAGCTCGTTTCCCGCCCATCCACTTCCACTTGCAGCAATGTTTCGGGCGGTTCGCGACGGCCGCGTTCCGGCGACTTTTTGATGGGATGCGCGAGCGCGTCCGGTGCAGGCTCACCCAGTGCTGCATAAATTTCGGTCAGATGTTTTCGATAGAGTTCGTCAAATTCCCTGTCGTTCGATGACCCGTGTTCCGGGCCGTACCACCAATTCCAGTCGCTGCCTTCGGCGGCCAGAACGGCTTCGAAAGCTCGTCCGAGATGCGAACCGGAATCGTTACCATCCACTCCAGCGCGCTTTACCGCCCGGCCATACGCTTCCCGCGCATCGCGCAGCAATTCCCAGGCGCGAACGTCTTCGCGATGCCCGATCCACACGTCGAAATTCGCGTTGATCCACGAGGCCGGAAAAATATCGGTCATCACCGGAGCGTCCGGATTTACTTCGATGGCTTCCGAAGCGGTTAACGCACGAATCTCTGGATCGGACTCCACCCGACGATAAAATTCCCGCAGAAACTGCCTGCCGTTCCCGGGATAGTATTCCCAGGCATTTTCGCCGTCGAGGATCACGCTCACCGTCGCGGTGCGCCCGCTAGGTTCGCGATCACCAATCGCGCGAATCCGGCGATGCAAATCTTCCGCTGCGGCTGCAGCGCCCATGCGGCTGTACACAAATCCAACCAAATCCGAAATGTAGTGATCGCGAAAAAAACCGTGTGCGGACTTCCCTCCGCGTTCCAGCTTCCAGGGCGTATAAAGCTCCGGGCCATTCTCCGGATAGCCGGCCGGGTCGCGCAAAAATCCCACGTTTCGCGTCCGCCCCAGCACTCCTTCGTCGGTGGCGAACCATTTGAATCCCAATTCCATCGCGATTTCCAGCGCCGCGTCGGATACCGAGCCTTCCGAAGGCCACAACCCCGCCGGCGGTTTTCCAAAAACGCGCTCGTGATACTTGCGTGCTCGCACCAAATGCTGGCGCGCGTCGTCGGGATAGCGGAATGCAGGCTGCGGCAGGGGCGTGTGCGGATTCGAAACCACCGCCACGTCCGTGTCGCACAACAGAGGAAGAATCGGGTGGTAATAAGGCGTCGTGGAGATTTCAATCTGGCCGCGTTCCGCCGCGATCCGATATTCCGGCAACACCGCGCCCATAAGCTCGAGTTGCTTTTCGCGCAGTGCCGATTTGTCCGCCTCGGTGTAGCCAGCGCCTTTCGCCGCCAACGCATTCACGATCGGATCTTTGGCGATATACTCTTCGTCCATCCAGGCGAGCTGCGAGAGCAGCTGCACATCGCGCCAGTCGCACACGTCAAACTGTACGACACAAGCCTCCGCCCCGCCCGAAGCGACTCGTGAATGCAGTTCGGCGAAGCGCGGCCATCGCTTCACGTAATTCTCGTTCACCTGGAAAGCGCGCTCCAAGATTTCGCGTTTCTGCCCTGAATTCAGACCGTCAGCGGGCGCAAACGCAACTTCGAACCACGGCTCGCGAAATTTTCCGCCGGCGTATTCCTCGATTTGCTCGGCCAGCAATGGCACAAAATTAAAAGTCGCATGCACCCCGGGAAATTCACCAAGAACTTTGACCATGCCCCAGTAATCTTTCAGCGCGTGCAACCTCGTCCACGGAAGCAAGTAACACCCCGTGGCCGGATCGCGATACTGCGGCTGGTGCATGTGCCAGATGAGAACCAGATTGACCCGACTCAAATCGAACGATCCCCTTTTCCCCGCCGCGCTAGCGCGGGGGGCTGACAGCTCCGGACTACGCTTCGCCCTCGCCATGCTAGAATTTCGCGTTCACTCAATGCGCCTACTCGATAAGTATATCGGCCGCGAAGTGGCCTCTCACGCCCTGCTGGGCCTCGCCGTATTCACCTTCGTATTTTTCGTTCCGCAGCTGGTTCGCCTGATGGATCTCGTGGTCCGTCATTCCGGCGGAGTGTTCACCGTTCTGACGATTTTTCTCTGCTCACTCACGCCGGTTCTTGCCTTCACTGTTCCCATGGCCGTTCTGGTCGGCGTTTTGATCGGTCTCGGCCGGCTTTCTGCCGATAGCGAAATTGTCGCGCTGCACGCCTCCGGAATCAGCCTGCGACGTTTGTTGCTTCCGATTGGTTTTGTTGCGCTGGCCTGCACCTTCGGCACGCTGATTCTAACCTTTTGGGTCAGCCCCGCCGCGATCCGCACCCTGCGCGGACTTGAAGAACGCGTGCTCATGTCTCAAGCGGCCTACGCCATTCAGCCGCGTGTCTTCGACGAACGTTTTCCCCACTTCATATTATACGTGCAAGATGTCGAAGCCGCAGCGACCCGCTGGACCGGCGTGTTCTTGGCGTCATCCGGCGCCGCCACAGCCGACAGTGTCACTCTGGCCCAGGACGCTCAGGTCATTGATGGCGCGACCAAGAATCAGATTGAATTGAATCTTGGTCAGGGCAGCCAGCACGAATACGACCCGAAAGAACCCACCCATTACAATGTGACCACCTTCGGGCAAAGTGAAATTCCCATCGATCTGTCGCAGGCCGCAATCGGGACTCAAAATGTCACGATTTCAAACGCGGAACGCTCCGTCTCCCAACTCCTCTCGGACCGCGGTCCCAACTGGCGTGACGCTCGCGTCGAATTTCAACGTCGCATTGCCTTTCCTGCTGCCTGCATGGTATTTGCCCTGCTCGGCGTGCCGCTTGGCGTGCGTCCGCGCCGCGGTGGACGCGCCGCGGGGTTGATTCTCACGCTGGTGCTGGTCGGGGCCTACTATTTCATCTTCGTAACTGGCACGCACATGGCGCAACAGGGCTCTGTATCGCCCTGGGTCGGAATCTGGGCCGCTAATTTCTTCTCGCTGATTCTCGGCTTTGTGTTTCTGCGTCGCATCGAAACGATTCGTAGACCGAATCGGATCTTAGCCTGGTTCGATTCGCTTTTCCGCCGCCGTCCCGCGCAGCGCCGCGAATCCGAGGCTGCACCCATCCCCATTTCAGTCTCGAATGGGAAGCTCGCGAAGCCGAATGGCGCGGAAACTCCCGCGCCGAGCAGCGGCATCCCCAGACCGGCAACGCCGGAAGGCGACACGGTATCGTTTCCTATGCTCATTGATATTTATCTGCTCCAGCGATTTTTCTACTACTTCCTGGTCATCCTGGCCGGCTTCGTGCTCATTTTTGACGCTTTCACGCTTTTCGATTTGCTCGGCGATATTTCCAAGAACCACATTCCGGCGTCGGTGGTACTGAATTATTTTCGCGAACTCGTTCCGTTGATGGTCTATCAGCTGGCGCCGCTGGCCACCCTTGTGGCTACGCTAGTGACTCTCGCCGTGATGGCCAAAAACAACGAAGTCATCGCCTTCAAAGCGAGTGGCATCAGCTTGTATCGCCTGGTCCTGCCCCTGGCGCTCGCCGGATGTCTGGTGGCTGGCGGAATGTTCTTGCTGGACGACACCTTCCTGCCCTATGCCAACCAACGCCAGGATGCTTTGCGCAACCAGATCAAAGGGCGCCCGGCGCAAACCTATTTTCAACCCGCGCACCAGTGGATCTTCGGAGAAAACGGCAAAATCTATAACTACGAACTTTTCGACGCGGACCAAAATCTCTTTGGCGGCCTCAGCGTCTTCGAACTCGATCCCGCTACATTTCAAATGCGCCGCCGCGTTTTTGCTTCCCGCGCCACCTGGGAGTCCACCGAAAATACTTGGATTCTCACCGGTGGCTGGGTTCGCGATTTTGATGGCGGCCGCGTAACCCGCTACGCTCCTTTCAAGGTCGAATCTCTTCCCGAAATATCCGAGCCCCCCGGCTACTTCCGCCGTGAAGTCCGCCAGTCCTACCAAATGAATTGGCGCCAACTCGGCGAGTACATTGTCAGCCTGCGTAAGGCCGGATTCGATACCGCTCGCCTTTCCGTCCAGTGGCAGAAAAAATTCGCATTTCCGTTGATCGCCGCCATCATCGTTTGTCTCGCCGCGCCGTTTGGATTCCTGGTCGGCACGCGCGGAGCCATCGGCGGCCTGGCTTTGGCTATTGGCATCGCCATCGTCTATTGGGCTACTGCTGCCCTTTTCGAGGCCATGGGCTCCGTGGGTCAGCTCCCGCCCATCCTTGCCGGCTGGGCCCCGGACGCGATCTTCGGCTTCCTGGCGGTCTACTTTTTCCTCAAAATGCCCACGTAAGCGCTCCGGTTCCCTCGGGCTCCTCTTTACTAATCAATCACAAGTACCATTGGCTGAATCCACCCCGTGCGCTAAAACTGAAGCAACCAAAAAAACTTTTGCAGTCGCCGCCACGGATAAAGATGAAACCAAAATTCTTTTTGCCGTTTCTTTTTCTCGCCACCGCATCATCGGTCTTCGCCCAAACGCCACCCGCATTCTCTTTTTGTGGCACCTACGGCGCGTATGTAATGCTGTACAAGAATACTGACCAATTTGAAGAACTCGGCAAGCTCCGCTGCGGCGAAAAGGTGGACGTTCTCGGCCGATGGTTCGACTATCTTCAGATTCGCACGCTCGACGGGAAAATCGGCTGGGTTCGTTCCGCGGACATCTCCGGCGGACCCGCTGTATTTCCCTCCGCGACCCCATTTGGCCTGACGAGTTCCACAGTGCCGCCGCAGCACGAAGCCGCCGTGCCGCTTTCGAACAAAAACATCATCAGCATGCACGCAACCAGGCTCAGCCCGGACGTCATCATCGCCAAAATCAAGTCCTCTCCGACCAGATTCGATACTTCCGCTGAAGGCCTGCAAAAACTGAAACGCGCGGGTATTCCGGACAACGTCATTTTGGCGATGGTCCAGGCATCCACCGCTGATGCGAATACTGCGGCCCCGGTGGCAGACCCGCCGAAGCCTCCCGAGATTCTGCAAATCAAAGTTCCGGACGGAACGCCCGTCGAAGTCGAAATGGTCGCGACCGTATCTTCCGACGAGGTTCGCGAAGGCACCATCATTCACCTTAAAGTAGCGAAGGACGTCGCCATCAACGGCGTGACTGTATTCCCGAAGGATGCGGAGGCCCGTGCTCGCGTCTATGTGATTACCCCACCTGCATTCATGGGTAAGCCCGGGCAAATCTCCTGGGCCATGGACGACATCACCCCCATAAACGGCGATCATCTCCCCGCCACCTTCGCGCCCAAAGAGCCCAGCACTTCCAGCTCACTCGCTGCGAACGTGGAGGACAACGGCACAACTTGGGAGTTTCGGAAAAATAAACCGTCGACCATCGCCGCAGGCCATCGCATGCGCGTGACGATTCACGGCGATATCGTGCTTAAGATCCCAGCAGACATCGCCGCACCATCGCAAGCTCGCGCCGAATCCGCCGCGTCGGTCCAAGGAGCCATTCAACCGCCACATGAAGCCCCTCAGGTGAGTCCATCCAGCGGCAGTGGTAAGCCATAGCAATCCTCCGCAAAATCTAAACAAATACTTTAGGCGTAACGCGCACTGGCTGCGACGAACTTCTCTCAGATTCCCGCAGCAAAAATCATCTAAAGTTCGTGGTTAGGTGTCGGCTCGCCGATGTTTAATCCGGAATCAAATTCCTTCGCCACTTCTACGTAGCTCTTACGCACCTGTCCTCAAAACCCTTCAAAATATGGCCAAAAGTACCATTGGCACTTGCGGCCTCCTTGGCAAAAATGTCGTCAGGCGCAGTAAAACAGTAAATTCAGGGGGCCCGGCCAAGGTGGCCGGCGTTTCCGGGCTTGGGAAAAAACGATGAATCTCCGATTCGCAGCACTCGCACTATTGGCCGGAACAGCCGTTCCGGCCTATGCCGGCACTGAGGTCTACACCCAGTGCGGTCCGCATGATGGCTATGTCTTGCTCTACCGATCAACGCAGAAATTTGATGAGTTGGCCAAGCTGCGTTGCGGCGAAAAGCTTGAAGTCGTGAGCCGAGTGCCAGATTACGTGCAAGTTTCGACCGCCAGCGGCAAAACCGGCTGGCTGCCCGAATCGGACCTTACCACTGATGCTCCCGCTGACGCCCTTGCCGACGCTTCCGACTCATCCTCGACGATCGCCAACGATTCCAGCGTTCCGGCTCTGACCCTCACGAATCAATCCATCTTAGATTTGCACCACGCTCATGCCAGTTCCGAAGACATTGTCACCAAGATTCGTTTCTCGACCTGCGCTTTCAACACCTCGGACTACGCCGTGCATCAATTGAAGGTCGCGGGCATTTCCGACCGCGTGATTCTCGAGATGCTTGAAAAGCAAAAGCCTTCCGCCGCCGCCACCGACATTCGCGACGTGAAAGTCGTGGTCCCCGGAGGCACTCCCGTGCAGGTTGCGCTGACTAGGCAAGTTTATGCGGATGAAATTCACCAGGGCGCCGTCCTCAATATGATCGTGGTGAAAGACGTCGTCGTGAACGGAGTCACCGTCATCGCTCGCGGCTCTTCGGCCCACGCTCGTGTCATCGCCGTAAAAAAACCAGGCGCCCTCGGCAAGCCCGGTGAAGTGGCCTGGTTCATGCAAGACGCGTTCGCTGTTACCGGTGACACCGTCCCGGTGGCGTTTGCACCGAAGCAACCCAACTTGATTCCTACCGGAAAGTTTCAGGGCTACGCCTATCTCATGTCCGAGTACGCGAAAAACGGTCCGGCAATCGAAGCGCGGAATCGCACCTTCATCGCGGTGGTCAATTCTGACACCGTGATGCACGTGCCGCACTCCGTGGCGAGTCATCCACAGGCTTCGGCGCCCACCAAAGCCAGCGCCGCGAACCTGCTCGACCGTTAAAGCATCGCGGGCTGCAGTTTTCAAACACGTAAGTTGGTTGCGACAAACGTGAGCTCTCCGTCTTTCGCTACTCAGAAAGGCGGGAGCTTTGATGGAAGCTCGACGAGCTACACCTAATCCATCGCTTTAGATCTGTTCTTGTTCGCGAATCGTGGAAACCACCGACGACCCAAGAATTGAAGTGAATATTTAGACCGAACAGCCGGCGAGGACTTCGAAGAAAGTCGTTAGTAACGTCGTGCGGCCGACACCTCACGAACTAGTTGCGATTCAAATCGGCAACGCCTTGAACACTCCAGCACTACTTGAGCCCGGCGGCACGCATACGCAGCCGTCCTGGCTGTCACGAAACCGCTTACGCCACCCTCGGGCCGCGCAAAATTCGAGCCGGCAAAAGCAGTATGCCCTTCAACAACTCCAGCACCCCGTCCACAGCAATCCCCACAATTCGGAACGGAAGCAAAATTAGCCACACGAGCGGGTACAAAATCAGCGCCAGCAGTGCCAGCGGCCAGCAAAGAAACAACAAAATGCACCACACGAGAAATCGCACGGAACTCCCTCCTCGTCCAACTGTTCGCTAATCGCCGATCTGCTCACAGCCTGCTCATCGATCCTCTTCTAGAATTTAGATACGTTTCAATCCCTCGCCCTGTTCCCCTAATGTGGCAGCAACGATCGAATCTTTTGCGTCACCAAGTCAATTCCTACATCGTTGTAGCCTCCCTCCGGAATGATCACGTCCGCATAGCGCTTTGAAGGCTCCACAAATTCCAAGTGCATCGGCCGCACCGTCGTCATGTATTGATCCACCACCATCTCCATGGTCCTGCCCCGCTCGCGAATATCGCGCACCAGGCGGCGAATAAACCGCAGGTCGGCGTCCGTATCCACGAAGATTTTGATGTCCATCAATTCCCGCAGGGCTTTGTTTTCGAAAATCAAAATCCCTTCCACAATGATCGCTGGCAGCGGCTCGATACGGACCGTGCCGCGCAACCGCTCGAAATTCGCAAAGTCGTAGGTTGGTCGTTCGATCGCTTGCCCTGCGCGCAGTTTGCGCACGTCCTCGGCCAGCAGCGGCGTATCCATCGAATCGGGATGGTCGAAATTTATTTTGATACGCTCTTCATACGGGACTCCAGGATAGTCGCGATAGTAGTTGTCCTGTTGCAGCACCACCACGCTCGTATCCGAGAGCGCTTCAATAATCCGCCGCGTAATCGTGGTCTTTCCCGATCCCGTACCGCCGCAGATTCCGATGATCAAGGGCCTGCCAACGGCTTGTCGTGTCGTCACGTTTTCCTGTGGACCTGAAAATAGACCTGAAACAGATCTGAAAAATATCTTGAAGCGTTACCTTCGATGTCGCTGCCCTTCAATCAACAGTTCACCATGAAGAGCGAAGCTGCCTCGCTTTCTTGGAGTCAGCGCTTCCGGCCCCTCACTTTTCGGCGCGACGCTGAACTCACGGCTTTTCGTTCCTCAATAACCGCCTGCGCGGCAGCCAATCTCGCGATTGCCACTCGAAACGGTGACGCGCTCACATAGTCCATCCCCACGCGATGGCAGAACTTCACGCTGTCCGCGTCCCCGCCATGCTCTCCGCAAATTCCGATCTTCAATTTCGATCGGGTCTTTCGCCCTCCGGCAATCGCCCACTCGATCAGCACGCCCACGCCGGCCACATCGAGCGTCTGAAAGGGATCGCACTTGAATATCGCCGCCTGTTGCTCGTCAATGTAGCTTGGTAGAAAACGTCCTGCGTCATCTCGCGAGAGGCCCATCGTCGTTTGCGTCAGATCGTTTGTTCCAAAGGAAAAGAACTCCGCAACTTCCGCAATCTGCTCCGCCATCAACGCCGCACGCGGCAATTCGATCATCGTCCCAACCGTGTATTCAAGTTTCACTTTAGCATCGCGAATAATTCCTTCGGCTACCTCTCGAGTTCGCGCAGCCAGAATCTCCAGTTCCTTTTTGTCCATCACCAGAGGATGCATAATCTCAGGTAAAACATGAATGCCCCGCTTCTTGCAATCCAGCGCGGCTTCAATAATCGCCCGAACTTGCATATCCAGAATTTCCGGAAATGTAATGCATAACCTGCACCCTCGGTGGCCCAGCATGGGATTTGCCTCGTGCAGTTGGCTCACGCGCTGAGCAACTTCTTCGGTCGAGATCCCTATTTTTCGGGCAAGCTCGGCCTGCTTCTCGCGTTCGTGGGGGAGAAATTCATGGAGCGGTGGATCAATCAGCCGGATCGTCACCGGATAACCGTCCATCGCCTCGAATATCCCGACGAAGTCTCTTCGTTGAAAAGGTAAGAGTTTGCTCAGGGCTTTCTTGCGATTGTCCACCTTGTCGGCCAGGATCATTTCCTGGATGGCCATCTGCCGCTCGCCACTCCTTTCGGGAGATTCAAAGTCCTTAAAAAACATATGCTCGGTCCGGCAAAGTCCGATGCCTTCCGCGCCCATTTCACGCGCCGCGCGCGCATCCTGGGGCGTGTCCGCATTTGTCCTCACTCCTAATCGTCGAACTTTGTCCGCCCAACTCAGCAGAGTTGCAAATGCCTTGGGCGGTTCAGGCCGTATCAATTCGAGTTCGCCGGTATACACGCTGCCGTCGCTGCCATCGAGGGTGATCCATTCCCCCTCATGAACCGCACGGCCACCCGCCTGCATGATTTTCGCGCCGGCATCAATTTCCAGATTTTCCGCACCGACGATGCAGCATTTCCCCCAGCCGCGCGCCACCACCGCCGCATGGCTCGTCTTCCCGCCCGTCGCGGTAAGTATTCCTTGCGCCACGTACATCCCGCCAACGTCCTCCGGACTAGTCTCGTGACGCACCAGAATTACCTTCTCGCCGTTCGCTGCCCACCGCTCCGCTTCCTGCGCCGAAAACACGGCCTTACCTGCGGCCGCACCCGGCACGGCGTTGTTCCCGGTCGTGAAAAGCTGCTGGCGCAGGTCAGCGCGTTCAGTGCGCGGATCGATGACCGGATAGAACAGACGTTCGACGTCCTCGGCCTTCACACGTTCAAGTGCTTCTTGAACCGTAATTAGCTTTTCCCCAACCATGTCCACTGCGATCCGAAATGCTGCGGACGGTGATCGTTTACCCGATCTGGTCTGCAGCATATACAGCTTCCCATTCTCGATCGTGAACTCCATGTCCTGCATGTCTCGATAATGTTTTTCCAGCTTCTGGCGAACACGCTCCAATTGTTCGTAGGCCTTCGGCAACCGTTTTTTCATTTCACTCAGCGGCATGGGCGTGCGAATCCCAGCCACCACATCCTCACCCTGCGCGTTCAGTAGGAAATCTCCGAAGAAGACTTTTTCGCCGGTCGAAGGGTCGCGCGTGAAGCAAACTCCCGTTCCGGAATTTTCACCGGTATTTCCAAAGACCATCTGCACCACATTCACCGCGGTCCCCAGCGTGTGCGAAATCTTTTCGGCCTCGCGATACTTGCGTGCTTTCTCGCCTACCCACGATTCAAAGACCGCTCCAATCGCTCCCCACATTTGCTCCTCGGGGTCCTCCGGAAACTCCGCGCCTTTCTTTCGTTTGAAATAAGCTTTGTATTCCGCAACGAGCTGCTTCCAGCCTTCGGCACTGACGTCCGTATCAACTTTCACCTTCAATTTGGCTTTCAGCGCTCGCAGCCGCTCTTCGAGCTCTTCCTTGGGCAGCCCATTTACCACCGACGAATACATCTGCACGAACCGCCGGTAAGCGTCCCAGGCGAATCGTTCGTTGTTGGTGGCCCGCGCCAAGCCCTCGACCGACTTGTCGTTCAGTCCCAGATTCAGCACCGTCTCCATCATTCCGGGCATCGAGCGCGCCGCGCCCGAACGCACGCTGACCAGCAAAGGATTCACCGCATGGCCGAGCTTCTTTCCGGTAAGTTTTTCGAGGCGTGCCAGATTTTGTTTAACTGCGGCAGCAAGTTCCCGCGGGAATTTTCGTTTGTGCTGAAGGTAGTAAGTGCAGGCTTCGGTGGTTATGGTGAATCCCGCCGGTACCGGGAGCCCGATGCGCGTCATCTCCGCCAGACCGGCGCCTTTGCCGCCCAGCAGCTCGCGCATCGTTCCAGTGCCTTCCGCCTTGCCCGCTCCGAAGAAATATACGTACTTCATCGCCACCTCCGAGCCACCCGTGCAACGGTTGCCGCACAAAGTTGAGGCCTAGTCTGGGCCGGAAATCCAAAAACGCAACGGGCTGTCGGCGACCCGACATCTCGCCTTTCACTTCAATAGCCAGTCCGGCGCGTTTTGTCACACTTCAAGCGTTACCTGTCAAACGCCACGCGCGTCATCTACTCCAAGTTCCGAAAAATCTGCAACCGTAGAAAACTCTTTAAGTAAGTTCGCGAGCAAGGCGATGCGATTCGCCCTCACATTCTTATCCTCGACCATTACTAGAACCTTGTCGAAGAACTGATCAATCGCCGGACGCAACTCCGATACCGCTTCAAGTGCTTCTCGATATTTTCGGTCCTTCTTTTTCGCTCGCGCAACTTCTCCGATTCTCCGAGCCGCAGCGTGAAGCTCCTTCTCGGCGGGTTCCCACAGGAGGTCGGCGCTCACCGCCACATGCGCTCGGTCGCTTCCCCCTGCCGATTTCTCCAGAATATTTTTGATCCGCTTGAACGACGCCGCCAGCGGCACGAAATTCTTCATGTTTCGAATGGCCTTCACCGCTGCCACCCGATCCGCGGCGTCCACCAAGTCGTCCGCTCCTGCCGCGAATGCCGCGTTGATCTCGTCGTACGCAAATCCAGCTTTCTCCCGCAGCAGGAACTTGGCCCGTTCCAACAGAAACGCCAGTACCTGTTTCTGCGCGGCTTCCGTCACTTCAATCCTCGGAGCGTGATCTTTTAATCCGCGAACCGCGGCCGAAATCGCGGCCGAGAGCGACATCGGCAGTTTCCGCTCGAGAATAATCTTAACCACTCCCTGTGCTGCTCGCCGCAAAGCGAAAGGATCGCTCGATCCCGTGGGAACCGCGCCCACCGCGAAAAATGCAACCAGCGAATCCAGCTTGTCGGCCAGCGCCACGGCGCATCCGGTCAGGTTGCGCGGTAACGGGTCGTCCAAACCAACTGGCTTGTAGTGATCGTAAACGGCCCAGGCAATCTCATCCGGCTCGCCCTGTGCTCGCGCGTAAAGGCCTCCCACAATTCCCTGCAGCTCGGTGAATTCGCGCACCATTTCGGTCACCAGATCGCATTTCGCCAGTTCCGCGGCGCGGTCCGAACCGGCCACGTCGGCCTTCGATACGCCCCCACTGAACCACTGTTCCGCCAGCCATCGCGCCAGCGCCCGCATCCGCTCGACTTTGTCGCCGTAGCTTCCCAGCCTCGATTCGTAAGTCACCGCCTTCAGCTTCGGCAACTGGTCCGCAAGTTTGGTCTTCTGGTCGGTCTCCCAGAAAAATTGCGCATCTGCAAACCTAGCCCGCAGCACGCGCTCGTGCCCCGCGCGCACCAAACCCTTTGGGTCGCTGGGCAGGTTAATCACCGCCAGAAAATGCGGCGCCAGTTCTCCATTCTTCGTTTCCGAACCGAAATATTTTTGATGGTCGCGCATCACCGTGATCAGGATTTCATCCGGCAGCGACAGATACACCGGATCGAAATCGCCAATAATCACCGATGGATATTCATTCAAATAGGTCACCATTTCCAGCAGACCCGCGTCCTCGTGTGTGCGCAGGCTTTTCTTCGCGGTGATAACGCGAATTTCAGCTTCAATCTTTTTGCGCCGCACTTCCGGCCGGCACAGCACGAAGTTCTTCTTAAGCTTCGGCTCGTAATCCTGTGGTCCGCTCAGTGCAATGTTGGAACTGCCCAGGAATCTGTGGCCTTCGGTATGGGCTCCCGCGACGACATCGGCGAACGAAAACGGCACAACCTTGCCATCCAGCAGCGCCACGATCCACCGCACTGGCCGGATGAAGCGCGCCTTTCCGATTCCGGTCCAATGCATCGAGCGGGGCCACGAAATCTCCTGAATCACCTGAGGCAAAACGCCGGACAGAATTTCCGCCGCGGGTTTTCCGACCACGGCCTGCTTGGCTGCGAGGTATTCACCCTTCGGAGTTTGAATGATGCTCAGCTTTGAAACAGGCATCCCCTGCTTTTCGGCGAAACTCATTGCTGCGCGGGTCGGCTCGCCGACGCTGTCATACGCGATCGCTTTCGGCGGTCCGGTAATTTCACGGACTACATCTTCTTGTTTTAGTCGAATATTTTTTGCAATCGCCACCAGCCGTCGTGGCGCACCGAAAGTTTCAATTGAACTTGAAGCGGCACCCTCATCAACCAACGCATTCGCCAGAAAATACTTCTCAAGCAGCGCTTTAAGTTCCGCGCAGGCCTTCACAATCATGCCGGCAGGAATTTCCTCGCATCCGATTTCAAGAAGCAGATCTCCGCGACCCTTCAAGTGCTGCTTCATGCGCGCACCTGCGCTTCATGTTGCGTCGCAGATGTCGGCCCGGCCACATCAGTTCCATCGCAAATCGCCCGTTGCTCCAGCCATGCCGCCGCTACTCGGGTCGCGAGCTTTCTCACTCGTCCAATCATCGCCGCCCGCTCCGTCACCGAAATCGCGCCTCGCGCATCCAGCAGATTGAACAGGTGTGAACATTTCAGGCAGAAGTCGTAGGCTTGCAGAATTGGAAATCCCGGCTTCGCCGGAGCCTTCAGCGTCGCGTACAATGCAAGCAAACGCGCCGCCTCTGCCTCAGCCAGATCGAATTGCTTCCGGATTGAAGCCGCATCGGCAAAATCGAAGCTGTAGGCCGAAAATTGCTGCTCCTCCGCGAAACGCACTTGCCGGTAGGTCATCGCGTCCGACCAGCGCACATCAAAAACATTGTCCACGCCCTGCAAATACGAGGCGATCCGGTCGAGCCCGTAAGTAAGCTCCACCGAAATCGGGTTCAGATCCTGACCGCCACTCTGCTGGAAATAGGTGAATTGAGTAATTTCCTGCCCGTCCAGTAGCACTTGCCACCCGATTCCCCACGCACCCAGGGTCGGCGATTCCCAGTTGTCCTCTTCAAATCGAATATCGTGTTCCTTCAAATTGATTCCCACCACTTCCAAACTTCGCAAATATAAATCCTGCACGTCCGCCGGCGCCGGCTTCAGGATCACCTGCAGTTGCGTGTGTTTGTACAGCCGGTTTGGGTTTTCGCCGTAACGTCCGTCCGCAGGCCGTCGGCTCGGCTGCGCGTACACCACTCGATAAGGCTGTGGTCCCAGCACTCGCAGGAAAGTTTCGGGATGCATGGTTCCGGCACCCACTTCAATGTCGTAGGGTTGCTGCAGAATGCAATCCCGCTGCGTCCAATATTCTTCAAGTTTTAGTAGAAGATTCTGAAAGCTCAGCCCCTTTAATTTCGGAGCGGCCCTCACACCCTTCGCTTTCCGCTTTATCACGTAAATGACTCCAGGAGTGCCCGTGCATTCAGCTTGCGGCCAATTTGATGTTCGATGAGGTCCAGCATAACATCGGTCAGGTCGCGTGCCGCGCGCGGCGGGACCATTTCCTCCGTCATTTTATCCAGCCTTTCGCTTAGTATCCGTCTCGCCGCAATTAATGTAGTCGCGGAGAGCGTGCGCATCCCCGGCTTCCGGCATCTACTGCACGCAATCGCTGACGCGCTCGGTGAAAAGTAGGCGGAATCTTTGGCTTCAATCGCTCTTCCGCAGCGCGCACAGCGATCGAGCGGCGGTAGCCATCCGCCCAATTTGACGGTCCACAGCGAAAAATACGCCAGCGGCAACTCCGAACGCTTGGTGCGCTTGATCATCTGCGCGGTCAGCAGCAGCAAACGAAAATTGGCATCCGACGCCTCGTGATCCGGCAACACCGTCTCGCTCACTTCACTCAAAATTGCCAGAGCCACGCCCGAATCGTAATCGCTGAACGCGCTGAGAAACGATTCCACCAGCTCGCACTCGTTGATGCGCACCAATTCCCGGTTGGCCTTCTCGTAGAATCGCATTTTCACATGCGACAGTCTTTCCAGCGTGGACCCGAACCGGTTCTTGGTCTTCCGCGCGCCTGATGCAACTCCGCGCACGCGTCCCATCGATCGCGATAGAAAGCTGACCAGGCGGTCAGCCTCCCCCAGCGGATAAGTCTGCAAAATAATTGCCTCGGATTCGTGTACGGGCATCACTTCCCGGTGTTCAAGTGTTTACTGAAGCTGTGACTCATCCCCGTTGTTGCTCCGCTTTTCGTCGTCGTCCGGCCAGACCTTTCGACTGCACCGCCGCGCGCTGCGTTCACCTCAAACGAAAATTTTTAGCACAGCGCCACACGCCACGCAATTGTAATCGAGATTCGCGGATATAATCGAACGCGCGTTTGCGTAGCAAATAAAATTCCGGAGACCATCGATTGATCCCGTTGAAGGACCTGACGCCGCGACGCTCCTTTCCCGTCGTCACACTGCTTCTCATTCTTGCAAATATCGCGGTCTTCATTTACCAGATCACGCTTCCGCCGCACGCCGCACAGGTCTTCGTAAATACCTACGCCGTCGTTCCCGCAAAGATCCAGCTGGCGCTCGACGGTCACCGCTACACTCTGACCCAAGCGCTCCTCCCGCTCTTTACCTGCATGTTTCTTCATGGCGGATGGCTGCACATCATCGGTAACATGTGGTTTCTGTGGATTTTTGGCGCAAACGTCGAAGACCACATGGGCCCGTTCGCCTATCTGATTTTCTATTTGCTTTGCGGCGTCGGCTCTAGCATCGCTCAGACCGCCTTTTCCTGGGGCTCGCACATCCCCGCGCTCGGCGCCAGTGGCGCAATTTCCGGGGTCCTCGGCGCCTACATTATCTTCTTCCCCACCTCGCAGATTTATACTCTCGTGACGCTATTCATCATTTGGTTCCGTGCGCGTATTCCCGCAATCGTTTTCATCGGCCTCTGGTTTGTCTTACAGGCTCTCAGCGCTTTCGGCTCGCTCGGCGGTGCCGGTCGCGTCGAAGAAGGGGGCGTAGCGTGGTGGGCCCACGTCGGCGGCTTCGTCCTCGGATTGCTCCTCGCCAAAATAATTCCATGGCGCAGCTCGCGACCTCCGTCCTATGGATGATCGTCGACACTACGACAATTCAAGTTTCAGCCGAACGCCACACGTGAGCGTGAGCTGCTCACTTCAAGCTCCTGGTCAATGCAGCCCCGTTTTATTTTTGGAAACCTTAAACCGATACATTAAGTGAAAAGCGAGGCGCATTTCACGTTCGGGCTGTTCATGAGGCTGAAGGCTTTTTCTCTGCTGAGTCGCGCGAGTCAAAAATAACATTGAAGCTTTGCACGAGGTTCAATCGTGTTACGCGATTTGACACTTCGAAATTTGCTAGAGAAGAAGATCCTGCCGGCGAGCCGACATCTCAGACTTTAGCTCCAATTTCTTCCTCTGCCTTCTCTCCCCGGTCCCCTTCATACGTTGTGTTAAATCTGATGACTGCATGGTTGGGCTCATCCCACAGATGACCGATCCACCCAGGAGCTTCGCTGGCCGAAGATGCCCCGCCTCACGTCGTCCAGAGGAGCACAGCGACGAAGGATTTTCTTCGATTTTTGAGTTGCCAGAACGGACGCGACAAACGACCCTGCGCGTAACCAAATTTTCCCTTCGCCGTTATATCCAACACGGCTGCCACGTAATGTATATTAGTGGCAGGCATTGACCCCAACGGAGAGTTCCTGGATTCCATGTCATCTACGGCAAGCCCAACGCGGCCCGACCTGAGCTCCCTGCGCATTAACGAAGGTCAGCGCAAAGAGCGCAAGACCGGCAAAATCATGGGTATCGTTGTGGCTGCGATCCTGCTTATCGCGCTCGTCGCTGGTGCCGCGTACTTCACCCATAACAGCGCGCCCATCGTGGAAGTTGCCGCCGCACAGAAAGCGGGCAGCGGGCCCACCGCGTTGTTGAACGCCAGCGGTTACGTCACTCCTCGCCGCCGCGCCACTATCGCCGCGAAAATCACCGGCCGCGTGATCGGCGTCTATTTCGACGAAGGCGTGCATGTGAAAGAAGGCCAGATTCTCGCGAAGCTCGACGATTCCGACGTGAGGCGCGCGCTCGATTCCGCCATCGCCGACCGCAATTCGACACAGGCGCAGATTGCCGACTATCAGGTTCAACTCAAGAATGCGGAGCTGTTGGTCCACCGTTCCAAGGAATTGCAAGTCGCCGGCGTGCAGAGCCAGGAGATTCTTGACAACGCACTGACCAGCGCGGACAGCCTTCGCGCCAAAATCGCACTCACCAAGGAACAGGTTGCCGCTTCCGAATCTCGCATTAACGAGGCCCAGCAAGCGGTGGACAATACTGTGATTCGCGCGCCTTTTGAAGGCATCGTCGTCTCCAAAGACGCTCAGGTCGGCGAAATGGTCTCGCCGGTTTCCGCCGGAGGCGGATTCACCCGCACCGGCATCGCCACCATCGTGGACATGAACTCCAATGAAATCGAAGTGGACGTGAACGAGGCCTACATCGCACGGGTCACGCCTGGGATGCCGGTCACCGCGGTTCTTGACGCCTATCCCGACTGGCAAATTCCCTCGAAAGTTCGCACCGTGATTCCCACGGCCGATCGCCAGAAGGCCACCGTGAAAGTTCGCATTTCATTTCTAAAACTCGACCCTAAAATTTTGCCAGACATGGGCGTCAAAGTTACGTTCCTGGGCGACGAGCCCAAGAAGCAGGTTGGCTCCATCGAGCCGGTGGCTTCAATTCCCTCCGGCGCCCTGCGTGACGAAAACGGCTCGAAGATCGTTTTCCTGGTGAAGGACAACAAACTCGAACGCCGCGCCGTAAAGACTGGCAACACACGTGGCAGCGACGTCGAGATCTTCGCGGGCCTCATCCCCGGAGATCTGGTCGTCACTAAGGGCCCACCGGACTTGCGCGACGGGGAGACAATTCAGCTAAAGAAGTAGCTTTGTTTGGATTTGTTTTTGTTTCTGCTTTGTTTTGATTTCGTCTTAGATTTCGAGCCTCTGGCTCAGCTGTCTGCCCGACGAGGCTCTCTCTTCGATTGCCGCAACACCGAAACTGAAATACACCGAGACGGCCATACGTAGTAAAGAGCATAGGAGCACCAAACATGGTTCGAGTTGACGGCACTGGAAGCTCCAATAGCCTGATCAAAATCCGCGACCTCGACAAAACCTACCGCCGCGGCGGCGAGGAAATCCACGTCCTGCAGTCCCTGAATCTCGACGTGGACCAGGGCGAATTTGTCGCCTTCATGGGCCCCAGCGGTTCGGGCAAGACCACGCTGCTCAATCTTCTCGGCGGCCTCGATCTACCCTCCAAAGGCAGCATCACGGTGGCTGGCGACGAAGTGACCCACATGTCCAGCGGCAAGCTCACCGAATGGCGCGCCCGCCACGTCGGTTTTATTTTTCAAATGTATAACTTGATCCCGGTCCTCACCGCTTTCCAAAATGTCGAGCTTCCCTTGCTGCTCACCAAACTCTCGAAGTCCGAACGCCGGACGCACGTCGAAAGCGCTCTCTCGATTGTGGGCTTAAAGGATCGCATGAGCCATTATCCCCGCCAGCTTTCTGGCGGACAGGAACAGCGCGTGGCCATCGCTCGCGCCATCGTCGCCGATCCTACCTTCCTGCTCTGCGACGAGCCCACCGGTGACCTCGATCGCAAGAGCGCTGATGAAATACTTGAGCTATTGACCCGCTTCTCCAAGGAACACAACAAGACCATCTTGATGGTCACCCACGACCCGCAGGCCGCCGACCGTGCTCAAGCAACACTTCACTTGAACAAAGGCGTCCTGGTCGAAAGCGCCCATGTCGGGAGTCTGGCATGAAGTATTTACCATTGATCTTCGCAAATCTGAGAAGGAAGAAACTCCGCACGGTTTTGACCATTGGATCGTTTGCCGTGGCCGTTTTTTTGTTTGGCTTCCTCGCGATCATTCACGGCGCATTCGGCGGCAACCTGGACGTGATCGGCGTTGATCGCTTAATGGTCATCAATAAGGTCTCGATCATCCAGCCACTCCCTCTATCCTACAAATCGCAGATCGAGCGGATTCCGGGCGTGAAATATGTCACCGCGCAAACCTGGTTCGGCGGGATTTATCAGGATCCTAAGAATTTCTTCGCCAGCTTTGCGGTCGATCCGGACACCCAGCGTCTGGTGTTTCCCGAACTTGCGGTAACCGACGAAGAGTGGAAAGCGTTCCTGGACGACCGAGAAGGCGCGATTGTCGGCGCCCGAACGGCGAAGCGCTTCGGCTGGAAAGTGGGCGACCGCATTCCACTCCAGGCTCCCATCTATGGCGGAACGTGGGAATTCAACATCCGCGGAATCTACAACAATCCGAAAGATGGTGTAGACCTCACCCAGTTCTGGCTGCACGACAAATATCTCGATGAACGGCGGGACTTCGGCAAAGGACAGATCGGCTGGTACACGGTTTCGCTCAGTTCGCCCGACGACGCGACGCGGATAATTAAAGTGATCGATGACCAGTTCGCCAACTCCCCGTTTGAAACCAAAACGGAAACCCTGGCCGCGATGACCGCGTCGTGGGTCAAGCAGGCCGGCAACATCGAATTTCTGATCCTGGCCATCGGCGGCGTTGTTTTCTTCACTCTGCTGCTCGTTACCGGAAATACCATGGCGCTCTCGGTGCGTGAACGCATGGCAGAGCTAGCCGTCATGAAGGCCGTCGGATTCTCCAATCGCTTTGTCCTGCTCATCGTCCTTGCGGAATCTCTAGTAATCGCGGTGATCGGTGGAACCATCGGCATCCTGCTGGCAAAATTGATGACGCTGGGCGGAGACCCCACCGGCGGCATCCTCTACAGTTTTATTCTTCCAGTTTCCGCGATGCTACTTGGACTTGTGGCGGCTCTCGCGATCGGCATGATGGCCGGTATCATCCCCGCGACAAATGCTATGCGCCTGCGTGTTGTTGACGCGCTGCGGAGGGCTTAGAGCATGGCCATTCCTATCGTTTACAATTTACGCAGCATGCGCGCTCGCTGGCTGACGGCCGTCGCCGCCGTCCTGGGAATCGCCGGCACGGTCGGCGTTTTCGTCGCCATGCTGGCTCTCGCGCATGGATTCAAGGCCACGCTGGTCAATTCGGGTTCGCCCGAAAACGTGCTGATCCGCCGTGCGGGTTCTTCCGCTGAGCTTGATGGTTCAGTCTCTCTCGACCAGGTCCAGGCGGTTGAAAACGAGCCGGGAGTCGCGCGCGAAGGCGGCAAACCCCTGGTCAGCCCCGAAGCCGTGATGATTGCGGGCTTCAACTTGAAAGAAACCGGCACTAACGCCAACGTGCAAATCCGCGGCGTCTCTCCCATCGTTCTGAAAGTCAGGCCCAACGTCAAGATGATCGCAGGCCGGTTTTTCGAACCCGGTCTCGCTGAACTGGTCATCGGCAAAAACGTCACGTCAACCTACGAAGGCCTGGAGTTGGGCAAGACCATCGCATTCGGCGGTCAAACTTGGACCGTCGTCGGCGTTTTCGACGCCGGCGGCAGCGCCTTCGATTCCGAGGTGTGGGCCGACAGTCACGTGCTCAATCAGGTCTACAAGCGCCCTGAGAATCTCTACCAGTCCGCGACCGTGCGCCTCGCCTCCAAAGGCGATTTTAATTCTTTCAAAGACGCCGTCACGGCCGACCCCAAGCTCACCGTTCAAGTGGATCATGAAGTCGAATACTATGCCCGGCAATCACAGGTCTTGACCCAGCTCATCACGATTCTGGGCGGACTCGTAGTCCTGATCATGGGCGTGGGCGCGGTGATCGGAGCGCTGAACACGATGTACGCCCTGGTCTCCGAACGCTCGCGCGAAATCGCCACCATGCGAGCCATCGGCTTCCCTGCCACCAGCATTGTTCTCTCGTTCTTGTTTGAGGCGCTGGTAATCGCGTTCATCGGAGGCCTCATCGGCTGCCTCTGCGTTCTTCGACTTAATGGCTACACCACCGGCACGATGAACATGCAGACGTTTTCGCACATGGCGTTCGCCTTCCAGATCACGCCCATCCTGCTCGTCACCGGCGTTCTATTCGCCCTGCTGATGGGCCTCATCGGTGGCGTTCCACCCGCGATCCGCGCCGCGCGAAGGCCCATCGCCGTCGCGCTCCGCGAACTCTAATGTGTGATGTTCGACTTGAAGATGCAACGTTGGGATGATTCGTCGTGCCGCCGACTCCTCTACCATCGGTTGAATGATTTCTTGAAGTTGTTCGTTCACCTCAGATACTTACATTCATGTATTCTAATTATTCGTTTCGCGTTCCATAATTCAGTCGCATCAATCCGCACATTGAACTGGTTATTGAGCTTTTGAAAAATGTACCAGGAGGTGATTGATGGTTGGTTCTCGTCTTCTTCAGTCTCTTGCCGCGTTCGGTTTCATGTTGGTCGTTGCCCTGTCTTGCCCGTTGCCATCTCCGGCGCAGAATCAAAATCAAAATCCCGTCGCCAACAGCGTGACGGGTCAGGTTGATTTCAAGGGCGTGATGAAATCCGACCGGGAGTCCGGCGTCTGGGTGGACAACCAATACGTAGGCTACGTGAAGGAATTGAAGGGGCCGAAAAAAGTTATCCTGCTACCGGGTGAGCACGACATCTCGGTCCGCCAGGCTGGCTATCTTAACCAGGATCAGAAAGTCGTCGTCGAGCCCGGCAAGACCACCCTCGTCACCGTGCGTCTGGAAAAAGATCCCAACGCCACCTACTCGAAAGTTACTTCGCAGGTGAAAATTGATGTGACGCCTGATCGCGCCGCCGTATTTGTGGATGATGCTTTCGCCGGCAGCGTCAGCGATTTCAAAGGAGTCGGCCGCGCCATGTTAATCGCGCCCGGAAAGCACAAAATCAAAATCGCCCTCGCCGGCTACCGCCCCTTCGAGACCGAAGTCAACCTGCTGCCCAACCAAAAAATGACGGTCAAGACCGACCTCGTCGAAGGCAGTATCCTCCAGTCCGACCCGGCGATTAAGCACAATTGACGTAACCGGTCTCTACTCCCCGTGCCTGCCGCTGACCCGTTTATCAGCCAGCTGCCGCTGCGCTTCCGCTGGTGAACGACTGGATCGCGCTCGCTTCGTCGGGGTGTACATCCAGAACTTTGTGCAGCATGGTCATGTGCAGCATTTCGGTGACTTTTGCGCTGGGACGCACGATCTTCAGTTGTCCCCTGGCCCTGCGAATCGCTGTGTGCGCGCGGACCAGTTCGCCTATTCCGGAGCTGTCGATGTGCTCCACTTCCTCCAGCACCAGTAGGACTCTGCGGTTCCCGCCCTCCACCAAACGCTGAATCGTTTCGCGCAGCATCACGTTGCCTTCGCCGATAACGATCCGCCCCTTCACGTCAATGGCCATTACGTCTACCGACACTTGCCGGATTCCGGCCTGCATCTTTCGCGCCGATGTGGGTTGGGCGGCGACAGTCTGGGAATCGAGAACCTCAGACGCGGCGCGCGCCGTTGCCGCCGAATCCGTCCGCACCACAATCAACGACCGCCCTTCCTTCAGCACTTCCAGGAATGTTTCGTGATCCTCCGAGGCCTTCGCGACTGTCGTCGGCGCCGGAACCTCGTCGCCTTTTCCCACTTTCTCTCCGACGACTGCTCCCGTTCGCTTACCTAAGAATCCCAGCAACGCCGCTGCGCCCACACCGACCGCAAACACCTGTCCGAGCCCGGGAATCAGCGCGAGCGAGGCGACCACCATTCCGGCCCCCAAGCCCACCGCACCCCCCGCTAAACCTCCCGCTGCGCCGCCAATCTCCTTACCTAGCGCAACCGCCTCGCTCTCCGAACGGCTGAGGAAGACGATTTCGCTCTCCGGCACTCCGTGTTCAAGCAAAGCTTTCAAAGCATGTTCAGCACGATCGCGAGACGTGAAGACTCCCATTACGGTTTCCAAAGTAGCCTCCCTGCGAGGTCGATTTTGATTTCATGCGGAACTTTGCAGCCTATTTGCGTTGCGGAACCCACTTGCGCGGAATTTGAGCTTTATATTAAGTTTTGTCAAGAAGTTTAATTTTGAGGCCGGCCCGCCGGAGAGGCCAGGTATCCTTACGCTGCTCCTCGGCGAAGCCGATAAAGAACGTTCTATCGCTTCAGCCTTTTGCTATTGCGTTTGCCACCCAATCGCCCACCTCGCGCGTGCCCAGCCTCCCGCCCAATTCCGCAGGCGTCTTCCCCTCCCGCAAAGCCGCCCGTACCGCGCGATCGATCGCCGCAGCCTCTTCCTTCCAGTCGAGATACTCAAACATCATCGCCACCGTGAGTATCGAACCCATCGGATTCGCGATTCCTTTTCCCGCAATGTTCGGCGCCGACCCGTGCACCGGCTCAAACAACGAGACCTGTCCCGGATGTATATTCCCCGAAGGCGCCAGCCCCAACCCGCCTGCCAGTTGCGCGCCCAGGTCGCTGGCAATGTCGCCAAACAAATTCGAAGTAACGATCACCTGGAATTGCGCAGGGTCCCGCACCATCTGCATCAGCAAATTGTCAATGTACTGGTGCGATGCCTCGATCCCCGGATATTCCGCCCGCACCATCTTGAATACCCGCTGCCACAGGTCGTGCCCAAACGTCAGCGCATTCGATTTGTCACTCATGCAAACGCGCGTCAGCCCGCGCGCTTTGGCGTACTCAAACGCATGGCGGATGATCCGCTCCACGCCCTTCCGCGTGTTCAAATCCTCTTGAATCGCAATTTCGTCCGCGGTTCCCTTCTTAAAATTTCCGCCCATCCCCACGTACAGTCCTTCCGTGTTTTCGCGGAAGACCATGAACTGCACATCCTTCTCCGTGCGATCCTTCAGTGGCGTAAATTTCTTGTCGAACAACACGCAGGGTCGCGCATTCACGTACAAGTCCAGCTTGAACCGCAGCCCCAGTAAAATATCCGCTGCGTGCACGTTGGTTGGCACGCGCGGGTCGCCCATCGCTCCCAGCAAAATCGCGTCAAAATCGCGGTGGAACATCTCCACGGCATCGGCCGGCAAAGTAGTTCCATCCTTCAGGTACCGGTCCGCGCCCCAGTCAAGCTCGGTCAGCCTCACTTCCCGCGAGCCTGCCGCTGCAGCGGCTCGCAGGACTTTCACCGCCTCCGGAATCACTTCCTTCCCGATTCCGTCGCCCGGAATCACCGCAATGCGCCTCGGTGCAGATACACTTTTCAATTTTGACCTCGATGAGGATGGTTCAGGATTTGCCTGTGGAGCTTCTGTCGCTTCGGTAAGGACTGCGCTTCCGTTCGAACCTTTTTCCTTGATCGTCGAACGGTCCGCCGTGGGAGTCGTTTTCATGGCCGAAGCGCAACCTACCACGCCCCGCCAAAAATTGAAATTCGAAATTCAGGACATCTCAGTACTTCGAGGATGCGAAAAGTACTCACCAAGCCGGATCGCCACGAAACTTGGCCCTGCATTACACCAGCGTCAGCGCCTCCATCACCCGCGTCACCAAATTTTCGGTTTTCGACACCACGTCTCTTATCCCGGCAGGCAATGGGCGCTGGCCTCGCAACACTTCCGCATGCATCGTGTTCAGGAGTATCGGAACGTTTGGACAAATCCGCATCAATTCTTTCGCGGCATCCAGGCCATTCATCCGCGGCATGGATAAATCCATAATGATCAGATCAGGATTTAGCGCTTGGGCTTTTTCGATCGCATCCAACCCATCCACGGCTTCGCCGCATACTTCCAGGCCGACCAACTCAATCTGCCGACGAATCGTTCGTCGAATCATCGAATTGTCGTCTACGATTAGGATGCAATGCGGCATGGAGACCCCACAACTTCGGGCTAACTCGAACAGCACCCGATTGTGAAATTAGCAAACGGATTGCCACGCTGATATACCGTCTATCGTGTACTGAGCCTTGCAGGAATTACGTGCGAACGTAGGTATTTTATGAATATTTGATGAATGGTTGCTCTGAGGATCGAGCGGTGTTCCTGCTCCAGTTACTTGACCGGCGGCCAGCCCAGCCGATTCACTTTCAACGCCAGCAATTGGTCACTGGCTGCCTTTATCGCGCGCAATTCTTCGTCACGGTCAGGCGCATCTTGCAGCTTCTCGTATCGCTCGTAGATCGCAACTTCCGCCTGGACCACCAATTCACCGAGTCTTTGCGCGTTGGTTTCTTTCAGCGCTTTCTCGAAGGGTTCGCGCCAAGTCCCAGCGCTACGCTCGACAATCGGAATGCTTCCTTCTCTCATCATGCCACCGCCGCCCGGCCTTGACCCGCGCCCGGCTGTAATCCGCTTCTGACCAGCCCTTCTTTAGTCATCTTGAAAGTCACCTTCTGTCCCGTTGATCGGTCCAAAATCAGATACGTGTCCGTGGCACTCCGTTCTGACTTTTCGATCGCGGCCCGGGCCTCCGCCAAATTCGTTGCTGCTCCGATCCAGCGTACCAAGTCCCGCCCGAAAAGCTCGAAAACATCAAATGGATCCGCCATAAAACCCCCTTGGCAATTTATCCTTTCGCGTTGGTTCGCGGTTTCGGTTCGATTCGCATCTGGCTCGCTGGCTTCGCTTCCGTTTCCTGCGCGGTGATCTTTTTCACCGTTTCTACCGCGACCTGCTGGAAATGCGTTTGCGCCTTTATCATGGCTACTCCCTTGACCCACTCACCGTACCAGCCACTAAAAAATACGGGCTAACTCTTTAGGTAAATCTTTCGGCGAGATTAGACGTCGCTCAAGCTCACGCTCGACTCCGCTTACAACTCCCAGCCATCTCTATTACACGCGTTATTTGTACGATTATTTTTCTCTTGCACGACTCGCCTCGACGTGATACGTTAGCGTCACGCTAGCTTAGTTTAGCGTATCTTGACGGATAGTTTTTGGGAACTGGCAGTTGCTGTCTAAATCCAAACGCAGGCGATTCGGAGGTTTTATGAGCCGCTCCCAGTCGAAAATGCCTCCCCCGCATTTCAAAACCATGGTCCAGTCCGATGTCCCGCAGGGCCGCCATGGTAAGCACAAGCAGGTCATCACCACCATTCTCGAAGATCTCGACCGGTTGACTGCCGGGGCAGCCATTAAAGTCCCGCTCGACGGGCTGCACGAATCCAAGGAAAAAGTCCGCTCGGCGCTGAACCGTGCCACCCGCAAGCGCGGCCTGAAAGTCGCCACCGCCAGCGACGCTACTTTTCTCTATGTTTGGAATGAAACTTCGCAGGATTGAATCTGGCGAGAAAGCTTAAGGATTCTCTGCATCTGGCGAAGAAGCCGTTTGGCGATCGCCGCCGGCGATGGATTTCTACCTCGACGTCGCCGACCGTTCTGTAGGGGCGGGTCTCAGACCCGCCCGCTTTTACTTCTCCCGAACCAATCCCACGCGCCGTCACCGATGTAGCCAGGGCAACTGTCCCTTATGCGATAGCGCCATCAAATCCATGGACACTGCCACGGCGCAGTGGATGCAAACTCCACCCCAGATGGATTTCGTTTTCCATGCCAGCCAACCGAGCACCAGCCCGGCCGCAATCGCCGCATAAGCCTCCGGCCAGGGTTTCGAAAAATGCAGCATCATGTAAGGCATCACCGAAACCGGCACGGAGAGTATTCCGATATAACGTCCCAGCCCGCCCACTAGAAACCCGCGAAAGAAAAATTCCAACGCGATGAATTGCCCGGCGTACAAGCCCTCCCATGACAATAGGTCCGTCCAGGAGCGGCCCGCCTGCGGATACATGGGATAGAACGAATAGAATTCCGGCGACCACGACACCAAGAAAATCACCGGAAACACCGCCGCATACAATCCGACGTAAATCCAGAAATGCTCCCGAAACCCGCGCCACGAAAGATTGCAATCGCGCAAATGTCTGCCGGGCCAAAACATCATCACGATCAACGGCAGCACCAGAAATCCAACGACGGTCCAGGCGACCCACCAGGCCCGATAACCCAATATCCAGTCCGGATCCCTTATTTTTTCAGGGAAAACGCCAAGACACGTAGATTGGTCACCAACAAACTGCGCGATCCCCAACGCAGCGCAAGCCGTCACGCAAATGATCAACACCGGCCAGAATCGCGGCGCAATTTCCGTCGCCACAATCGGTCGCAATGCTTCCTGAGGTAGCGCGTCATCCGCGGAACTGTCCGACGTACCTACGCTCGAGCGAACGTTGGGCCCCTCACCTTCCCGCAATCCTTGCTCCCGCGCCTTCCTCGATGCCCGTCGCGATGCTCCGCCTCGTCCCATGTGGGCGGGAGTATACCCCGCACCCTGCCGCCCTACAAAAATTCACTCAATTGTTTGGAGGTATTTTGGAAATTAGCAGCAGTCTTCCACGGCGGTGCGCAAACATAAAGGCTAAGATTCGCCCGCTCTAATGCCTTAATCTTTAGCTAATAGAGCGCTGACCAAAACAGCTCGCCAGCCTTAGCCTAAACTTTTTCATCGCATGTCTTCTTCGTGTTCACTTCCTCTCGGGGCGCTTTTTGTGCGCGGAGTTTCGCACGCTGCCGGCGAGCGAAGCAACCGATGTCTGCGTTACAAAAATAAAACTATCCAGATCGTATTGAGCGGGAGTGGGTCCGGAGTTCCCCAATTTACGAATTGCCGGAACGAAACTGGATATCTTTCGCCGCGCGTTGAAATTGAAGCAACCCGTTCCGCTGAGCTTTCATCAACCAGAATGGATGGTAAAACTGATCCTGCAGAGATACCCGGAGCCCTCGCAGTCCCGTATTTCCAGCAAGTGCGCGGTTTCCGCCCTGGTTTTGATCCTCACTTTATTGCCACGGCCAGTTCGCGCCGGTGACCAGGGTCAAACCTTCAAAATCCCGCCGGTGAAGATTCCCCTCAACATAAAAGATCAGCATGTCGCCATCATTGCCTCAGGAATCGTGACCATGGCGAGAAAAGATCACGGCCTGAATCTCCTCACTCTGGGACTCACCGCCGATCTCGCGGATCTTCAGCAGAACATGAACGCCCTGTTGAGTGCCGAACTGAACAAGGACAATCCCTGTGGGGACCGCATCGAAATACAAGACGCCACGCTTGTCCCGATCGAACCGGCTGCCCTCGCGGTCGTTCATCTTCATTACGAACGTTGGGTTTGCGTCAAACTATTCGGGAAACAACAGACCAAGAAGCTCATCGGTGGCAACGCCGTGATTCAAATGAAACTTACCCCCGCCGTGGGACCCAACCATACCGAGCTGCGGCTCATCCCGGAACTTGAGCCGATCGAAGCGGACGGGTCGCTAGGCGAAGTTCTTCGCGCCGGTAACTTCGATGAGATTCTCCGCGATCAGATCCAGTCAACCATCCTTTCTGCGATGCAAAAAGGCACGGACCTCAACGCAATTCTCCCTCACATAATCCAGGGAGACGTCACCGTTCAAGATATACGGTTCCGGGATGCCGGTAGCGGAAGCCTCTCGCTCACGCTGAATGGCCAAGCTGCGGTCACCAACGAGCAACTGCAAGCTCTTGCCAAACAAGCAAAAGCCCGCCTGCCGTTGCACTAGACCACGCGGGGCGATACATGGTTTGGCGTTATGCCCTATTGTCGTAACTAAAACGGACCAGCACCGCGATGCACCACCAGTTGCGCGCGGTCGAACAGTTTCTACTCGACGGCCAGCACCAGCACCGTCGCATCGTCGTGCCAGTTCCCTTCGCTGAATTCCCCTGCGGCTTTCAGGATTATTTTCTGCACTTCTTGGGCGCTCTCGCTGCGGTTTTCTTCGACCAGTCGCAGCAGCCGAGCTTCTCCAAATTCTTCGCCGTTCGGCACGCACGCTTCAGTCACGCCGTCGGTAAAAAGCACCACTCGGTCGCCGGCTTCCAACTTCACTACGCTCATCGAATACGGCTGAATGGCAAACACGCCGAGCACTCCGCCGCCCTCTTCCAGCCTTTCGTGAGAACCGTCGCGATGCACCACGATCGGCGCATTATGCCCGGCGTTCGCGTAACGCAATTCTCTCGACCCCCGATCCAGGTGTGCGTAGAAAAAAGTAACGAATCGGTCGCTCCGAATATTCTGATAGATCAGCGCATTCAACCGGGAACACAGCCCATCCGGCATGATCTCGCCCGACGCTAATCCCCGTACCGCCGCCTGCAGATTCGACATCAGCATCGCCGCAGGCATTCCTTTTCCGGCCACATCCGCGATGCACAGTCCCATCGCGTCGCCGCCAAAGGCCATTACGTCGAAATAATCTCCGCCCACAATCCTCGCCGGTTGCCAGGTGCCAGAAATTTCGTAACCCGCCATTTGCGGAATGGATTTCGGCAGGAAACCTTCCTGAATAGCCCGCGCTTCTTCCAGTTCCCGGCCCTGCCGGTCGAATTGCAATTTGATCTTGTCGTGTTCCTGCGATTCGCCCGCCGCTTTTTCGCGTGCTTTGCTCCGTTCGCGCCCTAGTTCTATTTGCTGCCTCAAAATTTCCAGCAGCTTCACATTGCTCCACGGTTTTTCGACGAAATCTCCCACGCCCCGTTGCATCACTTCCACCGCCAGATTCACCGTGGCCCATCCGGTCATCACCACAATTGGCGCCGTCGTCGCTTCTCGCAAGCGCGTCAGCAGATCCAGGCCTTCCTTGCCCGACGTGGTGTCTCGCGCATAGTTCAAGTCCATTAGGATCAGATCGAATTGCGTGTTGGAAAGTGCTTCAATGATTCCCGCCGGCGACGATGCCAGTTCCGTCCCGTATCCGTGTCCCTTGAGCAGCGCGCGCAACGCCTCCAGCACATCCGGTTGATCGTCGGCGATCAGAATCCGCGGTTGCACCGCCTGCGCCTCATTTGCGACTTTCTTCATACTGTCATTTACGTTTGGATTCGCTTTCTGGTTCAACCCCACATCCACTTTGCGCGCTGCATTCATTTCAAACGTCATCGTCGCCATAGGCTTAAGCCGCCTCGCTCCTTCTAAAAATCCTGCTGGGGCCCGCCTCGACAAACGCACTTATCCGGCCAGCACAAATCCTAAATAAGCGACTCATTTGCAGCCTGTTAGGAGCTTCGCATGACCTGATGCCGGTTCAGCCTGTTCAGTTACGGGAAGATTTGTCGCAATATCGGACATTCACCCAAATTCGATGCTCGTGGACCGTCACCCTTCATGACTCCGGCGCTTTGTCCCCTCTCCCCACACGATGCTGTATAATCCGCCGCGATTCGGTCGGCATGAACCGCCTTCGTTCCACGAATTCGCCAAAATATCAGAAGGAGAGAAATAAAAATGCCCAAACGATTCGCTCTAAATTCCGCATTGGCCTTGACCATCCTTTTCTTTGCAGTCTCCGCGAAAGCGCAAATGCCAAACCCCTATGGCACGCCGATCTCGCTCGAGAACGCCAGAAAAGCCGCCGAGCCGGCTCTGGCCGAAGCACGGAAAAATAACTGGACCATGGCAGTCGCCATCGTGGACACCCACGGCACACTGGTTTATTTCGAGAAGATTGACAACACTCAGAACGGCAGCGCGCAACTGGCGATTGATAAAGCCCGTTCCGCGGCGAATTTCAAGCGTCCGACCAAGGCCTTCCAAACCGCGCTCGCCGCCGGCGGCGACGGTCTACGAATCCTCGGAATCGCCGGCGCAGTCCCGGTCGAAGGCGGCTACCCGCTTGTAGTTGACGGAAAAATCGTCGGCGCTATCGGAATGTCTGGCGGCACCAGCGCCCAGGACGACCAGTGTGCGAAAGTCGGCGCGGACACACTGAAATAGCCGCGCTTATTTCTATTCGTGCCGCAACGCGACCATCGGATCCACCCGCGTGGCCCGCCGTGCTGGGAAATAGGACGCGGCAACGGCCACCATCGTTAACAATAGCGCCGTGGCTACAAACGTGACCGGATCAACCGCACTGATTCCGTAGAGGAAAGTTCGCAGCACCCGGGTCGAAATCAACGCAGCCACTACCCCAACTGCGACGCCCAATAGCGCGAGACGCATCCCTTCCCCCACTACTATTCTAAATACGTCATTCGCCTGCGCACCCAGCGTGACTCGAATGCCAATTTCGTTGGTGCGCTGCGTCACCGAGTAGGACATGACTCCATAAATCCCCACCGCCGCCAGCACCAGCGCGAGACCCGCGAAAATTCCGATCAGCCACGTTCGAAATCGCGGCTCGGTCACAGAAGCGGCCATGTTTTCATCCATCGTGCGAATCTTTACCAGCGGCTGATTGGGATCAATTTCTCCGAGCGCGCTACGCAATGCGGCAGCCTGCGCGTGGGGCTCTCCCGCGGTGCGCAACACAATGGAAAGCTGGAATACGGGGAGCAGAGCATCGGCTTGCTTGTATGGCAAATACATTTCCGCCTTGGGATCGCTGTCCAGTCCCTGATGAACGTCGCCCACCACGCCCACAATTTCCATGTACGGAACATCTTTGTCCGGCGTCGCCCCGATCTGCATGCGCTTGCCAAGTGGATTTTCCCCGGGGAAATAGGTGTGCGCCATGGTCCCGTTGATCACTACCACGGCTGGAGCTTTTTCCGTGTCGCCGGTGGCGATGTTGCGTCCCTGAAGCAGCGGCACGCTCAGCGTTTCCATGTATTGCGGCGTGATCGTCCGGTAGCCCGCTGCCAGATAGTCATGCGGAGTCTTCGGCGGCCGCCCTTCGATGTTGAAATTGATCAGCCCGCCCCCTCCGCTCACCGGCAGGAAGGAAGCCGCACCCACCGAACGCACACCTGGCAAAGCGCTGGCACGATCAATGACCCGATCGAAAAACTGGAAGCGTTGTTCCGGTTTGGCGTAAGCATTTTGCGAGAGCGGAAGATCCGCGACCAGCAAATGATCCGGACGAAATCCCGGCGACACCTCCTGCAAGCGCGAGAAACTTCGCAGCAAGAGTCCCGAACCAATCAGTAGCATCATCGCGAACGCAATTTCTGTCGCCACCAGCACGCCGCGCAAGCGGTGCTGTCCGAGCCCAGACGTGGACCCACGTGAGCCCTCGTTCAACGTTTCGCGCAGGTCAAGTTTGGTCGTTCGCAACGCCGGCACGATTCCAAAGATCAGCCCGGTGATAACCGAAACCAAAAACGTAAACAGCAACACCGAGCGATCGAGGCTCACTGTGAAAACCTGTGGCACGCTGCCTTCGGCCAGCCGCAGCAGCGGGCCGAGCGATGCCGACGCCACCATCAAGCCGCACGCCCCTCCAATCACTGAAATGAGCACGCTTTCTGTCAATAATCCGCGCACGATCCGCCAGCGACTCGCTCCCATCGAAGTTCGTATCGCCACTTCCCTGCCGCGTGATGCCGCCCGTGCTAGCAACAGGTTCGCTACGTTCACGCATGCGATCAGCAGAACAAAACCTACCGCGCCTAACAGCAACAGAAGCGCGGGCCGTACGTTCTGCACCAGGCGATCCTGCAGGCCCACCACATCGGCGCTCGTTCCGGTGTTGTAGATCGGATATTGCTCCTCGAGACGTTTCGTAATGCCCACCATTTCCGTGCGTGCCTGTTCGCGCGTGACGCCCGGTTTTAGCCGCCCTACGGCAATAATTCCGGGATGCCAGTTGCGGTCATCGGGCAGCGTTTGAGCCCACGGAGTGAAAGGCAGGAATACATCGGCGGGCTGCAGAAGTTCGAACCCTTTGGGGAGAATGCCGACAATCGTGTACGGATGGGAATCAAGTGTGATGGATTTTCCAACTGTATCCAGCGCGCCGCCGAATCGCCGTTGCCACAAGCCATAACTCAGCAGGACCACCGGCGCGCCGCCTGCCCGATCTTCATCTGGGTGAAACGTTCGCCCGGCGATCGCGCCAACGCCGAGCAGTGGAAACATTCCGGCGGTCGCGTAGCGGGAATTTAGTCGCTCCGGCTCGCCGTCGCCCGTCAGGGTGATAGTCGCCCCGCGCGTGGCTTCCAGCGATTCGAAAGAATGGCTCTGATCGCGCCAATCCACGTAGTTTTCGTACGACGTGCTGATCGTCGGGTATTGCGATTTCTCGGCGGCGATCACCAGACGGCTCGGATCGTGAAACCCCAGGGGACGAAGCAGTACAGCGTTGACCACGGTGAAAATCGCGGTGTTCGCGCCAATGCCCAGCGCCAGCGTGATGATTGCGATCAGCGTAAACGACGGATTCTTGATCATCAACCTCACGGCGTAGCGCAGATCGTTCCAAACCGTCCCCATGGATTACCTCCGTGCTTACAGACTCTGAAACCTTAGACGCACGGCTCGCTGAAATCACTGGCGCCGCGCGCATCACGCCGTTGCCGAAGCCCGCTCGAGGAAGTTACAATGTTCAGGTGAAGTTGAAAACCACAAAACGCATGTACGTTTTCATCGGTGTGCTTGGCGTCCTGGTTGGAATTGCCTATATCTTCCAACGACATTATTTCTTTGGCGCGATCTACGCGCTTTTTGGAGTGATCTGGCTGTTGATGTCCCGCAAGAATCCACGCGAAGAAACCGCTGTGCAGCCTTCGTCCATGGACCTGGAAGCACCAGCGCGCCCGGACCAGGCGCACGTATCAACCGTGGAGAACATCTCGAAATTGCCGCAACCGTGACGCTCGCGCGAGCGTCAGGAAAAAGTCCAACACAGAATGGAGCAAGAAAATAAATGAAGAAGTCATCGTGCGCCAGGATTGCAGACAGAGCCTATGCAGGCCGAAAAGTGGCGACAATAACCGCCTTGGCGCTCGCCGTCGTGCTGTTCGCCTCGGGTTTCGTGGTCAACGCCTCGGCCTTATCCGTCCCCACCTTCCACATCGCTGCATCCGCAACCGCCGCTCAACGCAAATCCGGTGGCCATTCGCAACCGCAGCAAGCCCAATCAGCTGATCCGAATTCCACTCAGAAGGGAGCTAACGTGATCCAGGCAAAAGGAACATTCGAGGTGAAACTCGACCCGCAGGGTGATGCCGACAAAGCCGATGGCTCCATACTGGCCCGCATGTCCATCGACAAAAAATATCACGGCGACCTTGAAGGCGCCGCGAAAGGAACGATGTTGACTGCCGGCACTGACGTCAAAGGATCGGCTGGCTATGTCGCCGTGGAACGCGTCACCGGTACGCTCAACGGCAAATCAGGCAGCTTCGTCTTGCAGCACAGCGGCACGCTCACCCGCGGCGCCGCGGTGCAGAATATTTCGGTGGTTCCGGATTCAGGTACTGGACAACTCGCCGGAATCACCGGGAAGTTTCTGGTGATTATTGCCGAAGGAAAGCATGCTTACGAATTCGATTACACGCTGCCGGCGCAATAAATACCCAGGGGGTTCAGTACTGGCTTGGTTGCCTCGTATTTCACTAACTTCGGCGGAACCAACTTATTTCTGAAATAGCCCGTTCGCCTTGTCCCAGGACATCGCGCCTTCAAACATGGCGCGATAGGTTCCGCCGTCGTGCAATTCCTTCGCGGCGCGCTGCGTCAGGCCCATCGTAGCGCGCATAATTCCCGCGCCTACGCTCACCCTCGCGACTCCCAATTCCTGCAGCTTTGCCACCGAAGGCGACGGCGGCTGCGCTAGCACATTCAACGGAAATTTAAGCGCTTTGACCAGCCGCGCGATGGTCGCCTCGTCGGTCACGCCCGGCGCAAAAACACAATCTGCTCCGGCCGCGATGTAGGCGCGCAGCCTTTCGCAAGCCCGTTCAAAGCGCGTGGCCGGCTCGCCAATCTCCGCCAGATATTGATCGGTCCGCGCGTTGATTACCAGGCGCACGCCCAGACGTTCGCCCACCTGCCGTACGGTCTTTATTTTCTCCACTTGCTGCGCCGTCGAAAAAAGTCCTCCGCCGTCGGCGTGGTTCATGTCCTCGATGTTTAGTCCAACCACCCCGGCTTCGATCGCGCTCATCGCCGTCTTGGCCACGTTCTCGTAGCCCGCTTCAAGATCCGCCGTCACCGGCACTCGTACGCTCGACGCAATCTTTTTCACCGCCGCAAGCATTTCTTCACGTGGGATAAATTGTCCATCGGGATACCCCAGCGCGAAGGCCACTCCCGCGCTGGTAGTGGCAATTGCTGGAAAACCGGTGTCCTCGAAGATCCGCGCGCTCGCCGCGTCCCACGCATTGGGCAGGACCAGAATTTTCGGCCCGTGATGCAATTGCCGCAGGTTTTCTGCCTTAACCGCCTGTTCACTCATGGAATCCCTCAATCCAACTCCCGTCATTTCCCTTCATCGAAAATTATAACGCCGCTACATACCAATCCTGCTGTCGTGTGTTTTCGTCATTCCTGCCATTTGGTTTCTGACCCAAATCATCCCGGCTCTCCTGCGTTACAATAAGTCTAGCGAACGGATACCGCGCACACGAATCATGAAACCGTCGCTTCGTTACATTATTCCGGAGGCCCGCAGGCGCCACGTGGAACAGGCGCTGTTCCGCGGCGCCCAGCTGACCTTCTCGAATAAAAACTATCTGCGCACCGTCCGCGCCATCCTCACCACGCTTCTTGAAACCGACACGCTACCTTTCGACTCGACCGTCGCAGCCCTGGGCATAAAAAACAAAGCCTCCGCCGCGCAAATCATCGCGCGTGAACCGGGTGTAGCCGCCGGACTCACCGAATACTCGTGGCTGTTCCGCAAACATGGCATGAAGGTGATTCAAAAAAAAGAAGACGGCGATGTATTCAATACCGGCGACGCGCTCCTGCGCATCGAAGGCTGGCAAAGCCAAATTCTGACCTTCGAACGCGTCGGCCTGAACCTGCTCCAGCGTATGTGCGGCATCGCGACCATGACCCAACGCCTTCAGGAACGTGCCTCTCGGCGCTGCCCCTCAACTTGCATCACCGGCACGCGAAAGACCCCCTGGGGCCTGCTCGACAAGCGTGCGCTGCACTTGGGCGGAGGGGGCACGCACCGGCTCAACCTGGCCGACGGCATCCTGATAAAGAATAATCACCTTGCGCTGTTCCACCGCCAGGAGGATACGGCCGCGCCGGCGGCCATCGTGAAGGCCTGGGAAAAACAGCGGAGCACGCGTTTCATCGAAGTGGAAGTCCGCAGCGAAGCAGGCGCGATCGCGGCCGCGTGCGAGTTCAATCGCCTGAAAAAACTAGGCGGCTCCCGAGTTCACGATTATCCGTGTTTCGTCATGCTCGACAATCAGATGCCCGACGATGTGCGACGAATCATCGTGGCCCTGCGCAAGGAACGCCTGTGGGACGCGATTCTGGTGGAAGCCAGCGGAGGCATTGTTGAAACAAATGCCGAGCTATATGCCGAAGCGGAAGTGGACGTCATCAGCATCGGCGCCCTGACCCATTCCAGCCGCGCGCTGGACCTGAGCCAGCGTTTTGTTTAGTTTTTTCGATATACGCTGGCCACCCGAACATTGATGAAAAGTTTCATTCGTACGCGTACAAGTTCACATCTTCGCCAGACGGCCCACTCAGCGGCGGCGCCTCCCGGCCACTTCCTCGCCGCATGCCGTCATCCAGATAGCGAGCGACGGATGTCTGCTTGATTGACCCTCGCCGAGAAGCTGCATCCGCAAGAATCTCCCATCGAGTTTCTTCGATGCGGTTTCGCCCGCGCGGCCAAAATCCGTCTTCAAAGACTTGAGCGGTGCATAAGGTGAAGCCTGTATTCAAGCGACAGGTTTTATTGGCTAGTCTTGATTCGGCAATTCGAGCGACTGCCACAAATCGCGAAGTTACGGTTAGAGGACGGTTAGAAGTTGGAAATGGGTTTCCCAGATGTGCAACAGGTTTGCACATCCGGCGCGGGCATATCGTTCAGAATGAACGGGCGGTTTTTGGCCAAGGGCTTGCACTGTGCTTGGCGGGGATTTCTATCAGGGCGGAGGGTTCGGTGCGAAAAGCAATGATGATCTTGGCGGTCGTCGTACTGCTGGGTGGGGCATCTGCGGCATTTGCGGACGGCGGCAGCATCAATTACACCGTGACCAGCACGATCACGTCTATTAACCAGCCCTTCACGTTCACATTCTCGGAACCAGCCACTTTGACGTCCCTGACCACCTTCGTGCCGGTGACGTTCAGCGCCGGAGGCAGCTCAACGGTGTTTGCGGGCGAAGTTGAATTTTTCGACCGCGCGGATGCCGGGCTGTTCGACGTTGACTTCAGCGAGGGTGGGGATCTTCTGACGTTCGAGTTTGGCGGAAAGCAGATCTTCAAGGGCAAAGGGCCTTTTTCGCTGAAAAAGGGAAAATTCCCCGTCGAGCTTGGCGACATTCTGGTCAACGGCACCATGGAGTCGTTCCTGACGGGCGGCAAGGTGACGGCTGTAGCGACGACACCGGAGCCGGCCTCCTTCGCTCTGCTGGGTCTGGGACTTGCCGGACTTGGCGTGCTGCGCAAGAAGCGCCTGGCCTAGCTCCAATATAGCGGGCGGCGTGGTGACGAATTGTGGAGCTCCGAGCCTGATCGGCTCGAAGCTCTTTTTTTTGCAAACCAGCCATCCGCAATCCGTTCTTCGACACACCCCTCGAAGTTCACCCCGACCCGCTTTATGATTGAAAGTGCTGCAACACCTCTTGCGGTACCAGCGGGGTTCTGACTGATGAGGTCCAAAAACGCCAGGAAGCCTAAGCCAGCAAGCCCGGCCAGCGCAAAGCCAAGAGCTGAACAGGCGCCCATGCCCGACGTCGCGGCTGCGGCAGCTCTAAATTTTCTGAAGGAAACGAAAGGCGCCTTGACTTGGACCACCCAAGACTTCGCGCACGGCGTAGGGATTAATGTAGGTGTCGCTGGGGCGGCGCTGGCCGTTCTGCAAATGCAGGGGTATGTCAAACCAGGTGAACGCAAGGACGAGTGGATGACCACGGTGGACGGCGACGCGGTGTCCGGCGGAACATCACCACGATTCAGCGCTGCGGCTGTCAGGCAGGCGCTCGACGACCTACGCGCGCGAATCAGAGCGGCGAACAAAGACACTAAAGCGGAGTTTAAGGTCGCAACCGCCGTGGCCTTTGGCGATTTTCTAGCGGACGAGCCCCGGGCACAGGCTGCGGACGTGGGAATTGAGCTGGTCAGCCGGAATGCGTCCAAGTCGCGGAAAGCGAAGCCAAAAGCACGCGAACGCGCCTTCCTAAAAGGGTTGCGCAGCGGGAAACAGTTGCTTCGGCTGGTCCGCTTTGAACCGTGGATGAAGGAACGCCCTCACCTGAGGCTCATTTAAGTTTAGCGCTGCAAAAGCATCGAAAAACGACAGCACAGCGCAAAAAGTCACCGGAAACTGGCCACGGCCAGTAGTTCGTCTTCGGCTGTAGGGATCGCATCGAGCAGGTGTAGCATTCCGAGGGCAAGTTTCACATTCCCGCGAGGGCTCAACAATTTCAGCGCGCCGCCGGAGCGCCTAACGGTGACATAGGCACGGACGATAGTGCTGATGCTGGAGGAATCCACCTGCGCGAGATCGGTGAGGTTGACCAGAATCTTAGTGGCCCCGGAGTCGATCAACTCACGCAATTGCGCGTTGAGTCTGTCCGTGGTGGAACCGATTGTCGCCCTGCCCAGCAAGTCAAGAATGACCACGTCGCCAGAGCGGCGGACTAGAAGTTGGAGGCCCACCAATAATCCTCCCGAGCCGTCCGGCCGAAGATAACACTCCTCGACTGGTTTCGGTCGTTCATATTATAGGCCTTTGATACCGTTTGTGGCTGCTCGGTGCGTTATTTTTGTCGTGAGCAAAAACTCGCTATTCGTGTTCCACGCGACGAGCAAATCCACAGCTAAGCTAAACGCGGTCCGCGACCCTTCTTCCGTGTCGTTTTGTGGCGACGGATGCGCATCGTGTCGGACCGACCCGCGCCCAACCTTCCCTCGATCCTGAAGGTGGGCGCGCGACAGGTCACAGGACTGCGCCGGGCCGAGGGTTAGCAACCATTGAATGAAATAAAATCTCCAAGCGGGTTAGGCAGTTTCGGCGTGAACGGATCGAAGCCGAACGACTTCGAGACGTCGAAGCCGGCAGCCTTGGCGGCGGTGATGTCCGCGAAAGGCGTGAGGGCGGCGACCGCTTGCTGAATGCGTGTCCAGCAAAGTGTGCGTTCGTAGCCATTGTTGTTGGGAGGATCAACGGGTTCGGCAACGCCTTGCGCGCCGGTGAGCTTTTCGAGCGGGCCGCCGTCTTGCGCCGCAACGTCTGAGGCCAGCACCCGAGCGAGCGTGCGATGGTCGCTTTCGATGCCCATGATTCGCGCGGCAGTGACGCGCAAATCGGGAGTGCTGAAGTGCCGCACGCCCACCAAGTAAGCGGCGATGAATGCATCCTCCAGCGTGACCAGCACATTCAGCGTCGTTTGCGGATCTTGGAACATGCCCTTGGGGTAGAAAAATGATTTAAACGGCGTCGGCTCATTACTGACCGACTGTTCGAGAAGATAGTGCGACATTTCCTCCTGCCGCGCGGCGATGAGGTACCCCTGATCGTCGGCAGGCAGGCGGGTGAAGAATGGCGCGGTGTTGATGATGTGCGTATAGGTGGTGACGGCGAGTGCTTCGGCGATTTCCGCGGCAATCAGGATGTTCTGGTCGCGTTTTTTGGGATCATCGTGGCCGTCTTCATCATCGTGCGGTTTTGGATTTGCGGTGCTGGGATCGGAAGCGGCCAGCGCGAACAAGCTGCCGAGGCCGATAACTCCCGCAATCGAAGCTCGATGCAAAAACGATCTGCGGCTGTTCCCTTGCGTCTGCGTTGTATCTTGTTCTGCGTCCGGACGCACTGATAGCTTCTGCTCCGTTGTGCTCATTATTTTTCTCCAGTATGAGATTTTTCGTGGAAGCACGGCACAGGCAGTAATGCGGGCTTTACTCGCATCACTGCCCGGCGTGATCGCCGGGCTTCGCTTGCACTGTACTTAGCTAGGTATACGCAGAAGTGCGAAACTTGGATTTAGATAATCTGCGCGGGCATACACAACCAGGACCGAAGTTCGGCCGGATGGTGCGCGCTAGCACAGCCACCGGCCTCGCCTCGACACATCAAAAACTTCGTACTGTTGTTACTGCACGGGTTTTTCTGCCGGCTTTTTATGTTCCTCAGCTGGCGCGGCTGTTCTCGCAACTTTCCAGAAACTCGGATCAGCATTCGCCATTTCCGGGCTGACGTAACTGATGCGCGGATTGATGGCGAACAGATTGGCTTCGCTCGATTCGATCGTGGCAGCGGAAAGTTCGCTGAGTTTTTTCATTCCGTCCGCGCCCAAGGCTTCTAGAAATTTGGGATCGGAGGCCAGGCTTTGATCAACCTGCGCCGCTGATTTCAGCGGACGCATCACCACAGCGGCCTGGGGGCCGCCGTAAAAGCGGTCGTACATGGCCCAGTGGTCGTCCGGATTGGCCTTCGCCAACGCCGGCTTAACCAGTTTTACAATCGCGTCCCAATCGGCGTCATGGCCCGGCTTGATCCTGAAAACCTCGATTTCGAAATAGCGCATACCGGCTAATCCGCCGGGCGCGTTGCTTTGCTCTTCATTGTAGATATACACAGAAGACTCGTAGGTTTGCAGCAAATCGCCGTCCGCTTGCGCCGCGCGGTCCAGGACCGCGGAAAGCGTCTCGTTCTTTTGGTCGGTCTGCATGATCTTTTCCCATTCGGCGAAGGACTCCGCTCCGCTGAGGAATAGCGTGCGGCTGGGGCCGGTGATGGCATCGAGCGCGAAGTAGTAGTCTTTGGACTTGGCGGCGGTCATCGCCCGGACGAACGCGCTTTCCGTCCTCTCATGGGCCAGACCGCCTTTGCCGGGCTTCACCACTTCACGGATCACGGTCAGAACCTTGGGAGGAGACATGTGCGCGGCTTGGTCCTGCGCTGCTGCGACTGTAGCCACTCCCAGTACAAGAGACAACGCGAGTAAAATCCCATAGATTTTCTTCATAGATGCCGACCTCTTCGGCAGAGTGGGTTGTAGGTAAAGTTAGTTGGAGGTGGCGGACAGTCGAAACTAGCTACGCCACACCGCGGACACGCTGATGTGGGTGTTATGTGGCGCTGAGATTAGCGAGGAGATGTAACGAAGTCAAGCGGGCGAGACGTTGGCCTGTCGTCGAGCGTCTCCTCCTCAGTGTCCCTGACTGGTTTTAGAACTACTGGGTCGTCCCTTCGTGTCTGCGCAAACATCATTTCTCGTCGCTAGAAATTTACATACGCGTAATTCCCGCCTTCCCTAAGGTGAATACCCTCTGGCCTGGAACCTGGCGCGGATTTAGTCTCACCCGCCTGGATATTTCACAACATTGCCGAGTCGTCATGCATCTATAGGAGGAAACCATGGGCAGCAATCTTTTTTCCACGGCGTATGCAGCGCGAGTCGCGGACGTGAAGCACGACTTGCTGGAGTCGTGGCTGAAGTGCGGCGTGTTCGAGACCGAACATTTCGCCAAAAACACCAAAACCCAGGAGAAGACGTTTTATTTTGCGCCGGCGGATTTGAGCCGGCTTGCGGAGTTTGCCGCAAAGGAAGCTAGGAAGAGCCGCACGTCCGGCATTCGGCCGTACGGATTCGCAGGAGGATTAGAAAATGGAAGAAGAGAGTGCGCGTAAGATCGTAATCAATGATGGCGAGGTGGCGAAATTTTCCGACGGAACCTTCGTGAACAGAAGCTTTTTGTTCCGCCACCCGATATTCGGGGGAATCGTCACCCAGAATCTGGGTATCCCTTCCACCGAAGCGTTTAAGTGGGCCTTCAAGTACGGCTTCACCGACCAGGAAGTCCAGCTGCGCCTAAAGCATTCCCGTGCCACGGGATTCGATGCGGAGATTCACTAGCGCGGTTTGACGAGCCGTTCCTTCCGAAGCTACGACGCTTGCACGCGGATGCTTATTGCCGGCAGGTAAGGCGGTCAATGGTTGCCCAGTCGGACTGCGGCTTGCGAGTATCGTAGGAGATCACGAATTCCTTTGCGGATTTTCTTAGGAGCACGAATCTCTCGTTCGCGGCGGGGGGCGTGGCCAGCGCGTTGCCGGTCCAGGTCAGCGTGTCCCCTTCCCAGCCCGCGGAGTTGAACTGGCGGACCCCGCCGAAATTATCGTGAATAAAATTGCGGAAGTGATCGGCCGTTTTGTCGAAGCTCCATAGTTCGAGCGCATGGAAACGATTGGGCGGTTTGTCGTCCCAGCGAAAACTGAGCGCCGAACCGCCCAGGTCGGACGCGACGGCGATTTGGGCGGCAATCGGCTTTTTCACGGCGACGAATTCACCGTCGCAATTCCAGTGGCCCACGAAATACGTGAAGGATTCCAGCCCGGAATTCAGCCCCGGGGGCGAATTGGGCGCGGATGATTGGGCATCCGCCGCACAGGAAAGGAACAGCGAAGCGAATAGAACCGTAAACGCAGTGCGCAGCTTCCAGTTCCTGCGCAAAACTCCGCCCTTCTGTGTTCCGATCACGTTGATGCCCCCTTTCACCACAACGCGCATTCATAATCTTGGCTACGGCGATTGAGCTACTCCGGATGATAAATCCAGGTGTCCGCGGTTGCCCTATCGTCATTCAGATAGCCACCGGCCAGCAAGACGCTTCCATTTTTTAGCCGCGTTTCGGTCATGAAGTGGCGCGGTCCATCAATTTCGCCCGTCGCGACCAGGAATTTTCCGGCGGCTGGATCGTAGAGTTCGAGCGTCTTGCTGCCCCCAGCGACCAGCACATCTCCCGAATCGAGTAGCGCCGCGTCATCCGGAAGTTTAAACCGGCTGTCCTTCAGCGGCGAAGTCGCGGTGAATTTTCCGGTGCGTGGATCGTAAATTTCCGCGCTGGCCAGTGCGCCGCTCCAGTCGCGATCGTCCGAACCGCCGGCTATCAGCACGCGGCCATCGGGCAACAGGCCTGCCGTGTGCTTGTAGCGCGCAGTAAACATGTTGCCGGTTGCGCTAAATTGTTTCGTCGCCGGATCGTAAATCTCGGCGCTCGCTGTGACCGTTTCACCGCGCCCGCCGGCAATCAAAACGCGACCATCATTCAGTCGCGTGGAAGTTTGTGCAATCCGTCCGGAATGCATCGAACCCACCACTTCAAATTGCGAAGTAGCCGCGTGAAAAAGCTCCGCGGAGGCCACGCCGCCCGGAGAGTCGCGATCGGATCCGCCCGTGATTAAGACGTCGCCGTTAGTCAGCACCGTCGCGCTGGGGCGGCCCCGCACCGTGGTCATTTTGCCTATCACCTTAAATTTTTCGGTAGCTGGATCGTACAATTCCGCTAAATCCGTGCAAGCGTGGCCAATGTATCCTCCGACGATCAAAACTTTTCCGGATTGCAACAGAGCGGCGGCAGGCCCCACACGGCCCAGACTCATCGAACCGGTAGCCCGAAATTTTCCCGTGGCCGGATCGTACAATTCCGCGGAACGATAAAAATCCTGGTTGCGCCGCATGCCCCCAGCGATCAGCACGCGGCCATCCTGCAGCAGCGTGGCAGTGTGACCCGAACGCGGATCAAGCATCGGCGCGCCGGGGCGAACCGAACTGGCCAGCGACCCGCTGGCGGAAACATTATTGTGAGTACGGAGAACGCTAAAGCTGACGATGAAACCGAATAGCACGAGGATGATGAGGGCAAAGCGGGAGCGTATCATGGGAACCTCCTTGCTTCAGTCGGACGGGCCCAACACCGCAAAGTTAGCACATCAAATGTCGGCGGCGGTATAGGTCGCGGATCGGCTGGCCGTTTTGCAGCGTTTTGGTGCTTCGCTGCTAAAACGTGTAGACTCGCGAACTCAAAATGACTACCGCCGACGCAAAAGCAGAAACATTTCGCGCCAACTAGATCTTCATTCTGCTCCTGATCCTAGTCGGGCGCGGCAATGCTGGCGACCGCCTTCGGTACCTTTGTCTTTAACCTGCACGATTGCGTTTCCATTGCATGATTATGACTTGAGCCGCGCCGCCCGCGTCTTTGGATGGGCGTTCAGCACGCTGTGCACCGGACTTTTCGGTTGGGCGTTGCGGAAGCAAGCCGTTGCGATGGCCCACTACGTCGTGCGACTCGACCATCTCGGCGTGGACTTCCGTTTCGGTTCAAAGAAAAACACCCGGGACTACTATTTCAAGTGGGACGAGATCGTGGCGGTGCGACACAAAAAGGCCGTAGGCAGTACCGATTACGTGGTGGCGCAGGGACAATTTTTCCCTGAAATTTACCAGGTACATCTTCTTTTCAGCCAAAAAACCTCGCGACTCCGATTGCCACCCAAGTAGGCCAGACAATCCGGGAAGACAAGCCGTAACGCCCTGACGCCCTGCGCCTACACGTCAGCCGCCCTACTTGGTCTTGAGTCTCGCCATAATCTCGTAAACCGGTTTATTGTCCGCATACACCCGCCATTCCTTAATCAAGCCCTTTTCCACCAAGGCTAGCCACGCCGCTTCCGTCCGCCATTTATTTTCGGGGAGCATCTTCCCTTCTGCGGCAATTGTGCCGCCCGCCGCGCCAAATATCGCCACCCGGTCGCCGGCCGCAAAAATATCCTCATGCGAGACCCAATAATCCGGGCAGAAGGCGAAGTATCCTTTCCATCCGGCGCGCATATTGTCCCGGCCACGCACCGTCTGTCCCAGCGAGTCGGTAAAAACATGGTCCTCGGTCATAAGGGCGGCCAAGCCTTCAGCATCTCGTCGGTTGATCCGTTCCATGAACTCCAGTGCGGTCGCGGTCATCTCGTCCCCCAATATCGCCTTCACTTACTTGCAACCGGGCAATGTATGCCAAGATCCTCGCCAGGATGCAACCGATTCTCGACGGAATCAACTTACTTGGGTATCGGACCGAATTCCCAACTTGCCTAGATCTGACTCTTGTAACCTCGCCCGCGACAGGCGAGTATGAATCCACCAGATGCCGGCAGCTCTTACCGCCGGGAGCCGGCCGTCGGTTATTTAACCGAGGATGCGAATGAATATCAAATTACAACTGACCAAATCACTGGCTGGCTTCGCCGCAACACTGATCGCGGCGGCGGTCTTCGTATCCGCCCGGCCCGTGGCGGCCGCACCTCCACAGAGTGGCGGCACAAAAGTGGTCACCATCACGGATCCGATTCTGGATATGAAAGCGTATTCGCTTACGATTCCGCAAAACTGGATTTTTCAAGGGGCGGTGATTCAAGGGACCCCCTGTGTGCCCGGACCATTCTCCGTGGTACGCACCTCCAGCCCGGACGGTCTGGTGGGACTAAAATCCCTGCCCCGCCTCGATTGGGCCTGGTCGGACAATCCACGCGGAGCGACGCCCCAAAATTCCGGCTCGTGCCTCGACTTAAAAAAAGAGGTCTCTGCGTCCGACATGCTGAAGTACATGGTGCGGATCCTGCAGGTGGAGCTGGTGAAAGAACTGCCGAACCCGAATCTGGCCACTCTGCAGAAAAATGCCGCCGCGAACGATTCGCCCAAGATGCACACCACCGTGGATGCGGAGGGTTCGATCACCCGCTACTTCATCAATAAGCTGGAGATTGAAGATCATGTCTACGTCGTCGTGTCCTGTTCGGCGTATTCACTGCCCGCCGGAATGCAGCACAGCTGCAGTACTTACGTGAGCCGCTCCTGGGCTCCCAAGGGCAAGTGGTCCGCGGAAATCTTTGCGCCCATCAATCGCTCCCACACCATTGACCAGCAATGGCAGGAACGCTGGAATGCCGTGATGGACCAGAAAATCCGCGATATTTCAGAACGTGGCTCGGAAATGATCCGTGACGCTGGCGCGCGAGCAGACCGCCAGATGCAGGCGCAGCACAGCGCGTTCGAGCAGGCCCAAGCGATGCGCCAGAAGCAACACGAGGACTTCGACGCCTCCTTGCAGCGCGGCACGGATATGTCCATGGCCCGCACCCAGGATTCGATGAACGCACGCAGCCGAGCCGCCGATGACTGGTGCGATTACTCACTCGACCAGCAAAAACGCCTCGATCCCAACACCGGCCTGATCACCAAGGATTCCGCCGCCTACAACTACACCTGGGTCAATGAGCAGGGCGATCGCGTCCAGACCAACAACATCAACGCGAATCCCAATGGCAATGGCACCGGCAACTGGACCCTGCAGGAAAACGTCCACTAGGCCGAAATGACCGAAATTATTTTGACGGCGAGCCAGGAACCCCTGAGGAATTGAAATGACCATGGCCGCGGTTGGCTAAAACTCCGTGAAATTTCACAACAGCCGAATCCTCGTAGTGCTGATTGCATTGTTTGGGGTGTGCGCCATCCTCATCGCCTTCGGCATGGCGCTCGAAGCCGTTTCCCTATTTTTCATGGAGCACGGCCATATTTTCCTCAGGATACTCGCCGGACTGCAGTGGGGACTTGGCGGCGTAAGCATTGCCGCCATCGGACTCGCTTTCTGGAAATTCGCGTTGCGTTCCGGATTTCACCAAGTGCGCTTTGAAGCTGACGGCGTGCATTTCCGCCTCGGCACTCGCAAAAAACCGTTCGAGGCAAGCTTTGCGTGGAACCAAATTAGCGCAGTCACCCATCAGTTGCGCCCCGACAATCACTACATTTTCATCTCGGGAAAAGACGGCAGTCAGGTGAATTACACGGCCTACGATATATTTCGCTACAAGAAGCTCGCGCGTCTGATTGCAGCCCGTGCCAATGTTCCGCTGACCGAGCTTGCGCCGGTCAAGTCTAGCCCGGCAAAACGTCCGGCGGTTACGAGCTAAATTCCACGCGGTTGCGTCCCAGGCGCTTCGCTTCAAATAGCGCGCTATCCGCCCGGCGCACCAGCTCTTCAAAATCCTGCGCCGCTTCCCTTCTAAATTCGGCTACGCCGAAACTTGCCGTCACGCTCACCGGCTCCCCGCCAAATTGAAACTTCGTGTCCGCAAATTCCGCGCGAATCCGTTCGATCACCGCACGTGCGCTGGTTTCCGTGTTATGGGTCAGGACGAACAAGAATTCCTCACCGCCGATTCTGGCGCAAATGTCGCTGCGCCGTGAACTCTGGCGCAGTAAATTCGCGAATTGTTTCAAGACCGTGTCGCCGGCGTGATGTCCAAAACTGTCGTTCACTTTTTTGAAATTATCCAGATCCGCGAAAACGACCCAGAAAGAAAAACGATGCCGCGCCGCCGCGCTCAATTGATGCCCGGCCCACTCTTCCACCGCGCGGCGATTCGGCAAGCCGGTCAGCGAATCGGTCAGCGCCAGTTCTCCCAGCAGCCGATTCTTCTCCGCCAGTTCCTGATGCAGCTGCGCGATGCGCGAACCCACACCCAGTCGCGCTACCAGCTCATCGGCGTCGAAAGGTTTCGTCAAATAATCGTCCGCGCCCGCCGCCAGCCCGGCCACCCGCCGTTCTTTTTCGGTGCCGGCCGTGACGATCACCACATACGTGTACGAAGATTTTCCGGCAGCCCGAATGTGTCGGCAGATGTCCCCGCCATTCATATCGGGCATGGCCCAATCCACAATCGCGATGTGTGGATCGTGCTGTGAGAATAACTCAATCGCTTCGCGGCCGGTCTGCGCGAAGAGTAATTTGTAGTTTTTCCCGGAAAGCGCGTGTTCGATAAATTTTCTAAATACGCTCGAATCATCCGCGACCAGGACGGTCAGGGTCACTTCGTTGCTACTCATTGCATCCAGTGTAAATTGGGTGCGGAGGTTCTTCGCGGCAGTTTTTCACGGATTGCTTAAATCAGCACTGTTCGGGACTTGCTGGCGACAGCGACGGCCACAACTACCAAACTCAAGGCTTTACCGGCATCCGAGCTTTCTCCGCCGCGGCTTCCGGCGTGTCCATGCTATTCGGATCGTAATGGCTGCCCCACAATTCGGGCGACGGTACGGCGAATTCGACCCCAATTTTGTGCAAGCCATTTGGTGCCACGTCGCCGGCCCACACCACCCGCCCGCGCACCTCGAAGCCATTTTCAGGGTTTCTGAATTTCAGTTCGCTGCCCTCCGGCCAATTGACGAAGCAGAATATCAACGCTCCGTTGAGGTTAATTACCCCTGTCGTCGCGGGAATAACCTCGCCAGTCGCCAGAATTTCAAGCGACACGATTGCAAGGACACGTCGGCTACGTCTCAATTCATGCATGCGGAACCCTCACGGACCGGGTAACTAATTTTAGCAGGACGGTTTTGGGGTTAGAGAATTCTTAGCCGCCGAAGTTCCTAGCTCGCACCACTACCGCTTTTTCGCCACTGTGCCACCAGGTCGCTCGCCGCGGCCGGCCACTCCGGGAATCTGAATTGAAATCCGCTTTCGAGCAGCCGGCCAGGAATCACTCGCCGGCTTTTCAGTATTAGTTCTGTCTCGGTACGCAGAAACACAGCGCCAGTTTCGAGCATCAGCGCCGTGGCCGGCAATCCGATCCGCGTCCCCCAGGCTTGACGCAGCGCGCGCATGAATTCCCGATTAGGTAACGGACCAGGCGATGAAACGTTCACCGCTCCGTCGAGCTCGTCATGCGCGATCAGATATTCGATTGCCGCCACAAAATCGGCCTCGTGAATCCAAGATACAAACTGCTGGCCTGATCCCGAAGCTCCGCCCAGGCCAAAACGCACCAGCCCAAGCAACACGTCGAAAATTCCGCCACGATCCGGACTCATGGTCATTGCCGAACGCAGTGCAATTCTCCGCACTCCCGGACCGCTCGCCGAGAAGAACGCTTCTTCCCACTTCGTGGCCACCTCAATGCTGAATCGCCACGTTGACGGCGCATTTGGTTCGCCGCCGCCGATTTCGCCGGTCCTCTCGTCCATCGGACGATCGAGCGCGTGCCGGTAAATCGTTGCGGTGCTGGCATTCATCCAGATGCGCGGCGGGCGCTTGAGACCTGCGACAGCGCGGCCGAGAAGCTTCGTCGTGACAATGCGCGAATCCATGATCGCGCGGCGATTCGCCTCGTTGTACCGGCAGTTGACGTTGCGACCTGCCAGGTTAATCAAGACATCGGCATCTTCAAGTTGGTCCGCCCACGCGCCAAGACTAATTCCGTCCCACGCCACAGTCGACCAGGGTCTAGATCGAGATTCTCCGCGCGCGAGAACGACCACTGCGTCGCCACGCCCATGAAAATGCCGCGCCAGGACCTGACCCACCTGTCCATTTCCGCCTGCAATCACCACCCGCCGAGATTGTTGGAGCGGTTGCGTTCTGTTTGGTTCAGCCATTCGGCATCGTCACCCGCACGTAACTATAGATCAATGAACCGGGCTCATGTTCAATCCGGGCAATCGCAACTTTCGTCCGCTCGTAACATCTAAAACGCATGAGAGAATTAACACGTGCCGACTGCAACTGACTCAGCCTCATCCAGGAATTTCGAAGACGCCGGCGCGGATCCAGGAGACTGCGCGGAAGCAGCGGCAATACGCATCGCCGCCGAACGCGGCAATTCGCAACAATCCGAATTTCGCACCACCCTGCGCATCATCGCCACCACGGTGCTGACGGCCGCTTGCTATTTCACCGTGGGAATGCAGATCGCCGTGGTGCCCGGGTTCGTTCATCTCACTCTGGGCTACGGCGCCATGCTTGCCGGCCTCGCCGTTAGTGCGCAATACGTGGCGACCCTGGCTAGCCGCCCCTTCGCCGGACGCACCTGCGACACCCGCGGTCCGAAGCGCGCCAGCGCCTCCGGACTTTGCGGTTGCGCGCTGAGTGGATTGTTTTTCGTGCTCGCCGGAATCCTCCGACACAATCCCGCGGCAAGTCTGACAGCCCTGCTTTTTGGCCGCTTCGTGCTGGGATTTGGGGAAAGCTGGGTGGCCACCGGTAGCGCCCTGTGGGGCATCGCGCGCCTCGGCGACGGTTACGAAGCTAAAGTTATTTCATGGAATGGCATCGGCTCCTATGGAGCCGTCGCAGCCGGCGCGCCTCTTGGCGTGTGGGTCGAAAATCGCCATGGGATCGCTGCCGTTGGGATCGCGGGCCTGGTCGTTGCCGCCGCAGCATTCCTGTGGACCATGACGATTCCCGCCGTGCCCACCTGCCCCGCCAAACTCCTCGCCTTCGGAAAAGTTCTGAAAAAAGTTTATGCCGATGGCGTGGGACTCGCCCTGGGCGCTGTCGGCTTTGGCACCATCGCGGCTTTCATCGCCCTGTATTACGCCAGCCGCAATTGGACCGATGCGAGTTTCTCGCTCACCTTGTTCGGCGTCGCCTTCGTCGTCGCGCGACTTCTATTTTCCGGCACGATCAACAAATGGGGCGGCTACCGAGTCGCCATGGTCTCGCTCGCAGTGGAGTGTAGCGGCCTGCTGGTGATGTGGTCGGGTCAAACGCCGCTCGCCGCCAAAATCGGCGCCACCATCGCCGGTTTTGGCTTCTCACTGATCTTCCCCGCGCTGGGAGTCGAGGCGGTCCGCAAAGTCACCCCGGAAAATCGCGGCTCGGCTCTCGCCGTTTACACCGCCTTCATTGATTTGTCCTTGGGAATTTCCGGCCCAGCCGCCGGCGCCATCGCCAGCCGCGCAGGCTACCCGCCCATGTTCCTCTTCGCCGCAATCGCCGCCGTTGCCAGCATCGCGCTGCTCAGCAAGTTGCACCTGAACGCGAAGACTCGCATCGCCACCGTCTAGGTTCGCTGAACATAAATCATTAGACGATTAACGTGAGGGCGACACTCGCTGCGCCGCCTTCGCCTTGGTCGTTCCCGGCGCAACAACCGATTCCGCCGTCGCCGAATTCGTCAACGCCTGCAACGCAGCTGGCGCCGGCGTCTCCGCATTCGAGATTTGCTTCAGTATCGCGAAGAACTGGTTTCCGAAATGATTGTTGCCTGACGCGCCCGGCTCCAGCAGCACTCCAAAATCCGCGGCCAACAGTTCGTTGAATGAGATGGTATTTCCGCTCCCCGCGATGTCCACCGCCGCTTCCGCGCTTTGGGTGATGTTGTTGTTTTGCGCTTGCCCATTGTTTCCCGCCAACAACACTCCATCCAGCACCAGCGAATTGGAAATGTTGTTGGAAACGATCCCGGTGTTATTGCCGTTGGTAAAGACGCCGATTTGATTCGTCCCGATCGTGTTGCCGTTCACCTTCACGTTGTCCGATTGAAATATCAATACGCCGGTGGCGTCGGTTGCGCACTCCGTCAGCGAAACACACGGAGCCCACACATGATTTGAAACATTGTTATTGGAGATGGTTCCGGTGGCGCCAAAACCAATCTGAATTCCGTTCTGTGCCGCGCCGCTGGTCGGTCCCAAACCCACCACCACGTTGCCTGTGATCGTCACCGTCGAGCCAGGCTCGTTGGCGGTGATTCCGTTCTTCTGATAATCATCCACGCTGTTATTGAGAATCGTCACGTTCGACTGTGCCCCGCTGCTGGTTTCCACTTCGATTGCATTGCCGCTCTGGCAGCCCGGCGCTGAAGGCAACCGGAAATGGCGCACCGCATTGTGTTCCAGTTGTCCGGAAGCATTTTGAAACAAAATTCCGATCAACCGCGGCCCGCACACCTCAATTTCGTTTTCAGATCCATCGAAACGGAAGCCGGTGATCGTCACCGACGTCGCATTCTTCACCAGCACTGCCGCTGCGATCTGATCGCTCTGGGTCAAGCCGGTCGCGTTCGCGGTCATCCCCGTGGGCGTCAGAATCACTTCGTTGTTCGCCTCCAGCGTGATGGATTTATCAATCGTCAGTTGCTCGTGATACCGGCCGCGGCAAACCAGAATGGTATCTCCGGGGCTCGCGGCATCAATAGCCGGTTGAATCTCTGTAAATGTCGCCGTCGGACATTGCACTTTATCGCCGTCAACCAATATCGGCGAAGTTGCGGAACCAGTTTGTGCGTGAATCGCGGGCGAGGAAAGGGCGGAGAGGACGGCGACCGAGAAAATAAGTTCCAGGCTTTTCATAAGACACTCCTGTCCTTTAAGAATGGAATGTGCCTCCCGAAAAAAAAACCCTTGAGCGAAAATGCGACGAACCCTACGAGAGGAAACGACATTCGATCAGCGTCCCAATTTGTTCCAAATCTCCGCGAGATACAAATGAATTCGTAACCACGCCGATTTTATTTCTAACTGGTCCTTCTCCTGTCCCTGCGTACCATTGACCCCTCGCCGCACGGCCCGCTACCCTCCTGCATCCGAATAAAACTTTCCCCGCAGTTTCACGTTCCTTGGGAGCGCGCCATGAACCGTAATAAGATTCACCGGGCCTTCACCATGGCTTGCCCGCGCCTTCGCGCCCAAACTACTCCCACTCTTACCGTTGACGCGGCCGGAAATCCCCATCCGATCAACCCCGACATTTATGGCATCGCCAATTACGGCCTCGACGCCAACTTCGCCAAGGAAATTCAGGTTCCGAATATTCGCTGGGGCGGTGATGGCACCACCCGTTACAACTGGCAGGTAGACTCCAGCAACGCCGGCTTCGACTGGTATTTTATGGGCGGCAATGGCCAGGCCACGATCACTCCCGGCGCTTCCGCCGATCTAATGATCAACACCTACAAAACCGCTTCGAATGCGCGCACTCTTCTGACCATTCCGATCATTCCCTACGTGAACAAATCCGCGGCCTGGAATTGCAGCTTTCCGGTTTCAGTGTACGGCGCGCAGCAATCCACCAATCCGTACGTCCATCCCAACGGCGACAATTGCGGCAACAGCATCGCCTCCAACGGCACGCAACTGCTCGACAACAACATCTTCGCCAATCACATTGATAATACCGTCACGCTGCAACAGGGCTGGGTACAGCACCTGATCACGACTTTTGGTACCGCCGCGAATGGCGGCGTCCCCTACTACCAACTCGATAATGAACCCGGCGGCTGGAGCAACACCCATCGTGACGTGGAACCGACCCAACCGGATTACGACACCATCATCAGCCTCGGCCAGCAATACGCCGCGATGATCAAGCAGACCGATCCCTCCGCGAAAGTCTTCGGCCCGGTGGATTTCACCCTCGGCGGCTGGATCGGAACGCCCAGCAAGCAGAACAATCTTTTCGCTGGCCAATATTATTTGCAGCAGATGGCGGCCTACGATCAGGCCAATCATCAGCGCATCCTCGATTATTTCGACGAACATTATTATGGCGGGGGCTCCACCGACGCCCTGGAGCTTGCCGACACCCGCTCGTTGTGGGATCCGACCTACAATTCCGGCACCTGGGTCGAACAATTTTATTTCGATGGGCCGATGAACTTGATTCCGCGTTTTCAGAATTGGATCCAGACCTATTACCCCGGAACAAAACTCTCTATCTCCGAATACAGTTTCGCCATGGGCACCAATCCGCTGGTGGACATGCTCACCGAAACCGACGTGCTGGGAATTTACGGCCGCCAGAGCCTGGACTTCGCAAATATGTGGAATGTGCCGAAGCCCACCGACCCGCTCGCCTACAGCTTTCGCATTTACCGTAATTTTGACGGCGCCGGCGGCCAGTTCGGCGACACCTCTGTAAATTCCACCAGCACCGACCAGGGCCAACTCTCCGTGTATGGCGCGCTACGCTCCAGCGACGGCGCACTCACCGTCGTCGCCATCAACAAGACCACCGCCCCGATTCAGACCAGCTTGTCCTTCGCGAATTTCAATTCCACCTCGAGCGCGCTGGTCTACACCTATAGCAACGCGAACCTCGCGCAAATCGTCGCCGGCGCTCCGGTCTCCGTAGCCTCAAACTCGGTGACCTACAATTTCCCCTCGTACTCCGCGACTGTTTTCGTTTTCACTCCCGCATCAGCTAGTCTCGCAGCGACCACCATGACGCTCGCTGCCTCGAGCACGCAAATTACAACGGGCCAAAGCGTCACGTTAACCGCAACGGTCGCGCCTAAATCGGGCTCAGGAACTCCCACCGGCACCGCTGCCTTTTTTGACGGCACCACCCAGATCGGTACGGCAAACCTCAGTTCCGGCTCAGCAACGCTGACTACTGCAACTCTGACGAACGGCACACATTCCCTCACCGTCCAATATTCCGGCGACGCGAATTTTGCCGCATCTACCTCGGCTCCTCTTTCCATCACGGTTTCGGTTCCGGCGAAAATTGCGACCACCACCTCCGTCTCGCCGTCCGCGACGCAACTCACTAGCGGGCAAATGTTCACGTTGAACATCACAGTCGCGCCGAAAACCGGCTCAGGCGTGCCTACCGGTACCGTCACCGTGCTCGACGGACAGACGCAACTGGCGATGCCCGCCCTGGTAGCCGGCGCAGCGTCGTACAGCACCAGCACTCTTGGGGCGGGATCTCACTCGATCACGGTTATCTATTCTGGCGACTCGACCTTCGCGACCTCAACGTCCGCCGCAATTTCGCTGACAGTTTCAGCGCCAGCGAAAATCAATACCACAACTTCGCTGTCTGCCTCGGCCACCCAAATTACTTCGGGCTCGAACATTACGTTCACTGCCAGGGTCGCGCCGGAGTCAGGCTCCGGCACGCCCACCGGTACGGTTTCGTTCCTCGATGCGCAATCGCAAATCGGCTCAGCCGCTTTGGCCGCCGGCTCGGCGCAATTCTCCGCAATGAATTTAGCGACGGGCACGCACACCATCACCGCGGCGTATTCCGGCGATGCAAATAACAATGCTTCGACTTCCGCCGCAACATCCGTGACCGTGACCGCCGCCCCGACTCCCGATTACTCACTCTCCATGAGCACGTCAGCACTCACGGTCGCCGCCGGCGCGACAGGCAACCTGACCTTAACCGTAACGCCTGAGGACGGATTCAAATCGCCGGTAACGTTTACCTGCTCCGGCCTTCCAGCCGGCGCAACGTGCGACTTCAGTCCGGCGACCGTGAACACCACCATGGGCCCGGTCTCGACGGCGCTGACTATTCAAGCGCCAATGGCAAACGCGACCCTCGTCAAATCCACGGATTTGAACCAGGCCGGCTATGCATTTGGAATTGGAAACGAATTAGAAGCAAAACAACGACCGAGTACCCGGATCTTCGCGCTTGGGATTTTCACCTTGGGCTTCGCCGCGATATTTGGAATCTTTGAAACCGTTCCGAGGAATTTGTCGGCAGCGGTCGGTGCAAAATTCACGCGGCAGTTCATCGCTTTCGTAATGGTTGCCGCAATTCTCGGCACCGCGAGCTGTGCCGGCACGACCCCGCAAAAGCAGCCGCCTCCGTCGCAAAACAAGGTCTATACAATTACAGTGAACGCCAGCGCGGCGAATACGCCCGCTCACGCCCAGAGTTTTACGTTGACGGTCACGCCGTAAGCGGCCCTCCGCGCGTGGGCGCAGTCTCGGAAAAATAAAGACTCCTCCGCAGCCGTTTTGCTATCCTCGGCCCCTATGAAAATTACAACGCCTTCGTTTCTTGCGTTCGCCGCGCTCGTCGCGACGATCTTGGCCACAGGCTCGTCAACCGTCGCTCAAACGAAAACTGCAGCACACGCGCAATCGACCGCGACGCACATCCAGCCTATCGAAATTGCCGTCGCTCCCGGCCTCGACGTCAAATATCCCCTCACCGGCCGCGTGCTGGTCTGCATTTCCCAATCAGTGGGCCAAGACGACGAAACTCCCTGCAGCCAAATCGCCTTCGATTTCTCCTCGCAACAAGTCTTCGGCCAGGACGTCACCAACCTCGCGCCGGGCCAGGTCATCAAACTGGACGAAGCCGCCTTCGGTTATCCCATCGCGCATCCAGCCGATTTTCCTGCCGGCGACTACCGCGTCCAGGCCACGTTTAACGTCTACGAGGATTTTCACCTAGCGAACGGCCACACCGTGTCGCTTCCCCCCGACCGCGGCGAAGGTCAAAAATGGGATCGCAAGCCCGGCAATCCGATTTCATCGGTGACGAAAGCTCATTTTGAGCCAGCCAGCAGCACGCCCATACGCATCACGCTCGATAAAGTAAATCCGCCGATGCCGCCGCCCGACTCCGACACCAAATACATCAAGCATGTTTCCATTCGCAGCGATCTGCTCTCGAAATTCTGGGGACGCGACATGTACATCAGCGCCTGGGTCCTGCTGCCTCCCGGTTTTGACGAGCATCCCGACGCGCACTACCCGGAATTAATTTGGGAGGATCACTTCGCCGCGCATTTTCGCCCCGGCAGCGGCTGGCGCGAAACGCCTCCCGACCCCAAAGCCACTGGCACTGCACTGCACCGCCAGCAATCCGCCTACAATTTTTATCTCGACTGGACCAGTGGCCGCCTGCCCAAGATGCTGATCGTTCAGCCCAATCACGCGAATCCATATTTTGACGATTCTTACGCGGTGAACTCCGCGAACCTCGGCCCCTACGGTGACGCCATCAACCAAGAACTGCTCCCCACTATCGAAAAACAATTTCGCGGCATCGGCCAGGGTTGGGCGCGCGTCACCTCCGGCGGTTCCACCGGAGGATGGGAAGCGCTCGCCGTGCAGATTTTTTATCCCGATTCTTACAATGGCACCTGGGCCTTCTGTCCCGACTCCATCGATTTCCACGGTTATATGGCTTCGAATCTGTACGACAACCCCAACGCCTATTTCCTGGTCGGCCCGTTCCAATCCGTTCCTATCCCCGCTGTGCGCAAAGGCGATGGCGTGATCAGCCTCGACATGGACCAAATGGGCCATTTCGAATTGAGCCTCGGTACCCACAGTCGCTCCGGCCAGCAATTCGATATTTGGCAAGCCGTGTATTCCCCGGTCGGCCCCGACGGCTACCCTGCCGCCGCCTATAACAAGCTGACCGGCGAAATCGACAAATCGGTCACGGAATACTGGCGCGAACACTACGACCTTTCCGCGATCCTGCATCGCGATTGGTCCAAACTCGGCCCGCAGCTCGAAGGCAAAATTCACATCGCCGTGGGAGATTCCGATACTTTCTTCTTGAACAAAGGCGTGCACGCCATGGAAGAAACTCTGAAGCAGACGCGTAATCCGCACTCCGACGCCACCTTCGACTACGGCCCCGGTGCGCCGCATTGTTTCAGCGGCACCCGCCCGGACTGGGCCGACGACGCCTACGTCTCACTGCCCATGCGCCTGCTACCAGAAATGATCAAGCACATCGCCGCCACAGCACCCGAAGGCGCCGATGTCACCAGCTGGAAGTATTGACGCAATTTAGTTTGGGATAACCGAACGGATGCGATGCGTGTCGCACCGCCTTATGGTAAATTGCGGCCCTATGCGCCGACCCAAAACATTACTTCTAGCAGCAGTGATCACCATCTCAGCGGTCTCGGTTTCCCTTCTCGCCAGGTCTCAAGACCAGGGGCCGTTCGTCTACCGCCTCGCTGCCCAGAACACGCTGTTCGAAGATCAATACCAATCCGACCTTCGTTATTCACCGGAGCGCGCCACCTCCTACGGCGACTACCGTTATAACGACAAGCTCGGCGAATATTCGCTGGCCGCCATCGCCGAACGCCACAAAACCAATCAGGATTTCCTCGCCAAGCTCCAGGCCATCTCCACCAAAGGCTTCTCCGATCAGGACCAGCTCTCGCACGACCTGATGGTTCGGGTCTTGCAGCAGCGCCTCGACGATTACGACCTGAAAGAATACGAAATGCCGGTCAACCAGATGAACGGCGTGCATACCAACCTCGCCGATCTCCCGCTTTACGTGCCGTTCGATTCGGTCAAGCATTACGAGGACTACATCGCGCGCCTGCATCAGATTCCGCGCGTGCTGACCCAGACCACCGAAGTTCTGCGCGCCGGAATGAACGACAAACTGATGCCGGTGAAATTTCTGCTGGAGAAAATTCCCGTGCAGTGCCAGGGCATCATTGACGCCGATCCGTTCCTGCTGCCCACCAAGAAATATCCCGCCGATATTTCAGCCGACGATCAAAAACGCCTGACCCAGCAAATCACCGACGCGATCAACACCGATGTAATCCCGGCGTACAAAACTTTCGGCGCTTTCATCGCCAATGACTACGCCCCGCACGGCCGCACCACCCTCGCCGTCACTTCCCTGCCCGATGGCGAAAAGCGTTACGAGAACGACATCTACGGCCGCACCACCACGCACATGACGCCCGACGCGATTCACCAGCTCGGTCTGCGCGAAATTGACCGCATCGAAGCCGAAATGCTGCTCATCGCCAAGAAAGAAGGCTTCGCTGATCTCGCCGCCTATCGCGCATCATTGAAGACAAATCCAAAATACATTCCTACTTCGGCCGAACAGATTCTCGATGATTTCCGGCATTACATCGCCCAGATGCAACCGAAGCTTCCTGAGCTTTTCACCCTGCTTCCGAAATCACCGGTCACCGTCGAAGCCATTCCGGCGTTTCAGCCCGGCGACGCGACTCACTATCAGACCGGCACACCCGATGGCAAACGCCCCGGCCGCGTCGTCGTGGCCACTTCCAACTTTGCCGAGCGCAGCCTGATTGACGACGAAGCCATCGCCTACCACGAAGGAATTCCCGGCCATCACATGCAGCTTTCCGTGCAGCAGCAACTCACCGGCCTGCCGAAATTTCGCCTGCACAGTCTTGGTTTCAACGCGTATACCGAAGGCTGGGCGCTTTACGCCGAACAACTTGGCAAGGAAGTCGGCTTCTACCAGGATCCCGCTTCGGACTACGGCCGCTTGTCGTCCGAGCTTTTTCGCGCCGTGCGTCTGGTCGTGGACACCGGAATCCATTCCAAAGGTTGGACCCGCGAGCAAGTCGTGGATTTTTTCCGCAAATCGGGCGCTGTGGACGAACCCACCATCCAATCCGAGACCGACCGCTATATAGCCTGGCCCGCGCAGGCTCTCAGCTACAAACTCGGCCAGTTGAAATTCCGTGAACTCCGCGAACGCGCCAAAACCGAACTGGGCTCAAAATTCGACATCCGCGCCTTCCACGACGAAATGCTCAACGGCGGCACGCTGCCTCTCGATATGCTCGAGGCCCGCACCAACAAATGGATTGCGGACCAAAAATCAAAATGACCCCGCGCTCACCCATTGCTGCGCCCTTGTTTCTAAGGCGCGGAACTCCCCAGTTCCTTGGTAACCAACGGGTCGGCATGTAATTTCGAGTTGAACGTTGCATTCTGCGTGGGCTGCAGGCGAATCTTTCTGCAGTCTGGAGAAAAACCGGGGGCCGTCACCAAAACATCGTAGAATCCCGGTGGAATTTCCGCGTAGAACGCCCCATGCGTGTCGGATTTCAGAAACCGGTCCTCGGGAATGCCCACGTTCGTGGTTAACCCGCTCTTCGACCCGCTTGGATCCCAGTGAACCACCAGCTGCGCGTCTGTGAGTACGTTGCCAGCCGAATCGGTGATCACGCCCTGCAGCAAACCTTTTCCGGGCGCGTTTTGCGCCGCCACCATCGAGCCCGCCAGCGCCAGCAATCCGGGGGCGAAAAATAAGAGCCAGACACGGCCCCGCCTCGCAACCTTCACGTCGCCCTCGACCGACTCGCTCATCTCGACTCTCCTTGATTCGCCGGGAATGCTCGGCACGTCGCTCGGCATTAGCGAATACTTCGTGCGTGTAGCCATACTCAACAGCTAGCCGCCGTATTTCTTCAGCAAGTCCTTCAGTGCCGCAATTTGTCGTCGCGTCAGCTTGGCACGCAACAACTCAACTTCCAACGGATACATCGAGCCGTACTCGGTAGCTTTGTCTTTCGCGGGATATGTCGCCTCAATATATGCGTCTCGAAACGCAATCCACGCCTGCTCGGCCGCTTTCACTTTCGCGGCGGACTCCGGGACGCTGGCAGCTTTGGCCAAAACCTCCACATAGGCCTGATTCAATTCCTTATCCGCGTGCGAAGCTTCGGCGCTCGCGCACTCGTTCATTTCCGCCTGAGTCTTCGCGCCATTGCTGCAGGCTATGTACGCCTTGGAATCCTGCGCAAGCGCTCCGCCCGGGCTAATTCCCATCAGCAATAAAATCGCCAGACTCTTCATATGCCTTCCCTCCAGCCGGATCAATGACCGGAACACACGCATCGGCCCCTTTCAGACTCACCAATTGCGTGGTTTTGTTTTTACAGCTGGCCGGTAAACGCAACGCTGGCCCAGAACAACAATCCCGCCACTGCGAAAGCCAGACTCAACCACCGCACCCGGTTCGGCCGCCGCAATCCCGCGCCCGCAAATACGCACGCCGCCACCGAAATCCCCATTCCGATTCGAAATCCAGCGACCAACAACGGATCACGATTGTGCAATCCGCCGGTAGCATAACCGTAGGACATCAGCCAGATCGCCAGCAGCGCGGATGCGGTGGCCAGCGTGGCGCCCACCAGGGCGGCAACAGAAGACTTTGTCTTATCCATGGCGTTTAGCGCGGACATCCTACCACTGAGGCCACATCCAGAGGAGCGCAGCGACGAAGGATCTCTCTTGGATGTGAACTTCTTGGCACGGCGCCAACCGAAGAGCGATCCTTCGCTGCCGCTCAGGATGACGCCGTAGGACGACCAGTAACGCGGAGTGTGCCTCGTTGGAATCTGTGTCGGGCTGCGATGCAAACCCAAACGCGAAACAGAAAAACCAGACCGGGTGCCACATCTCGCGTTTCTTACCAATCTTTTTCATCCGCTTACTTCATCGGACACCGCGCTCCCGTACGGCCGCAAACCCTTGATTAGAAGCCAAAAACTTAGCACCAGTTCGAATAGTGCCATGGGTGAGTCGAACCACGACAGGCTCACAGCCTTGGGAAACTCGGGGAAGATGTAAAAAATGAAAGTGCAGGCAACGCACCACGCACCGGAGACGACACCAAATGCAGCCAGTGCTCTGGGTACGTAGTTCGACTTGAACCACAGGCAGCTCCCCGCTGTGGTTCCCAATCCCCAAAACAACAAGCCAACGTAGTAACCGTCGTACCCGCTAAGGTACAGCCGCGCCAACACCGTCAACTGGTCTGGTCCAAACGCACGTGAATAATTAGCGTCACTCAGGAGTCGCAGAGCGGTAAAGAGGTTGAGCGTCACCACGAGCCACATGAACACATAGATCAGCCTCCAAGACGCTACGAGCAACGCAACATTCTGACTGACCGGCTTGAGGATCACGTACAGCGCTGTAAGGAGTACGACCAGGCCGACGCAATAAATCATGTTGCCCGCGATTCCGACGCGGAATAGCGTTTCGTTGGCCAGGATATTCCGAGCCGTTTCTGCCGGATTGCTGCGAACGATCAAGCGGGCGAATATGCCGTAATTGACCGCAACCAGGATGGCGAACGAGATCGGGCCGGCAAGTCCGGCGATCCTTGCGGCCGTACGCTGCGACTTGTCGACGGAACTGACTGCCACCTTACGTCCTCCCTTCACCGCAGGTAGGGACCCGGCGCATTTCTGCCTTGAGTTCGCTGGAGAAGAACGTGGATACCCTAGCACAAATCCGCGCAACCACTGGCAAACGCGGTTGCCGGAAAGCAAAGTTCTGACCCTTTTGCGAATCAGCGTTGAGAAGTCATAAAATCGGCCAGGTTTGAGTAGATCCCGGCCTGCGATCTGAAACGGAGAACACCATGTCCAACAGCCGGAACGCCTTTAACGGATACCTGCTACTTGGGCGTTTTCATAGTTCGGCATCGCGACGTTCGGTTCGCTCAAATCCGCAGACGCACGATGCTAAAAATCAGCAACGCAATCGCCGCCAACCCAAACCAATCCCCCAGCACTTGAAACAGCGTCCAGCTATGCCCCGTCGGCACCGTCGCAATCATCACCGTAAAGGGAGCAGCGTTGCTTCGCGTTTCATCCGCAATTTTTCCGCGGTTATTGCTGACCGTAAGAAATCCATCTTTGGCCGCCCGAACCACGCTGAACCCGTCCTCCACGCCACGCATGATCGCGATATGCCCGTGCCACGCGCCATCCACATTAAAATCCCATCCCGGCACCAGCATCAGCCCCGCGCCTGCACGCCCGTACTGCCGCGAAGGATTGGTGAAGTCCATGTCCTTACAAATTGCCACGCCCCAGTCGCCATCGGAATGCTGCAACGTCACTAATTCCCTGCCCGGAGTAAATTTCAATTCAAACGGCGGCAGCAGATGCCGCTTATCATAACTTCGCACCGCCGCGCCGCGCTGATACACGCGAGCCTGATTGTAAGCAACCGCGCCGGCCTGATGATCGAAACCCGCGACCACTGTTGCTCCGGTTTCATCCGCAAGCTTCTGCAGAATCGCGTCCACCTGCGCAACGTCCACATCGGTGACGTGGCCCAACTTCTCCGGCAGCACAATCGCGCGAACATTCTGCAATCCATCCCCGCCCAATGTCCGCAAGCTGTTCACATAGCCTTGCACCAGCGTCTGGGTATCCGCGCCCGCCGCCGCGACGTCCTCATTTCCCTGGGCGTCCGACGCAGCCAGCGCCACCCGCACTTCCGGCCCAGGTTGCGGTACCGTCAGCCGCACCGCGCCAAAAATCAACACCGCACCGACGGTTCCCACGGTAAACCAAAGCACGCGCATCGCCTCGCGCGGCTGTTTTCGCAGATGCCACGCGGCCGCCAAGGCCGCCGGGAAAAACAGCAGCACGAACACCATCCCCCACGGTCCAGTCACCGACGCCAGCTGTAAAAATGGCAAGAAGTGTAACTGCGTATACGCCAGCGAACCTCCCGATCCATGCGGCCACAGCAAATTCCGCACATATTCAAACGTGACCCATGTCGCCGGGAACGCGATCACCGCGCTCGCCACGCGGCCCCGCAGCAGCAGCGCGCGAAACAACATCACCGCCGCCGCAAACACCACCGCCGCTAAACTGAAACCGCCCAGCCACGCGGCGAATGGCAAATGCAGCAGGCGAAAATATCCCCAATACGTCAACGCGCCGGCCAGCGACGCGACGCCAGCAACCAGCGCCGCACTCCATCCTCCATGGCGCGTCGCAAACCACAGCGCCGGCAACGGCGCCAACCACATCACCGGCCACACCGGGTCCAGTCCGCTGCCGAAATACATCAGCGTGGCCGTCGCGGCACACGCCACCGCCGCCTCCACCACCGTTGGCAATTTAATTTCGGATGCCATGCAAGTACCTCCTAAACGAGCGCCGGCAAAACGCCCGAAATTCTTCCGCATCCATCTCCATGCGGCCACCCAGATAGAGCATCACCAGACCCTGCAACAGCGCGCCCATTTCGAACGTGATCTCCCACGGATCATTCTGGCGAAAGCTCCCGCTCTTGATTCCCTCTTCGATCGCTTCAGTGGTCAGATTCGCCGTCGGCGATTCGCGCGCCTTGAAATCCCGCGGATAGATTCTCGCGCCGGCCCGCCGCGTCAGGAACATCAGCTCGAAAAGCCGCGGCCTCGCCAGCGCAAAATCCAGAAACACGTCAAGAGTCTTAAGCAACCGCTTCTCCGGGTCGCGCGGCTTTGCCGCCGCCACTACACGCGCAGCCAGGTCCCGAAATCCTGCGTCGGCCAGTCCATTCAGCAGCGCGGCCCGGTCCGCGAAATGCCGGTACAGCGCCATGGGCGTGACGCCCACCGCCTTGGCCACCCGCCGCATGGTCACCGCCTCCGCGCCACCCCGATCGAGCAACAAACCTGCCCGCGCTGCCGCTCGCTGTGCCGTCAATCTCTTCATGTATACATCGTATACCATATGAGTCTACGGCGTATACTATATTTATTGCGAGACAGTGTAGGCCGCCGATGCTCAACGGCCGGCCAACGCGCCGCGTCGGTCCCTAACCTTTATTCTTGTGCTTATAAATTTTCCGGCCCTCCGCGATCAGCTTCTTGATGCGACGCTTCTCATCCGACCGCGCTGCCGGATCAACCTTACGCCGCAGAAATTCCTGCTCGCGGAGGAGCTTCTTTCGATTTTCAAACCGCGCCGCATCCAGAGTTCCCGCCCGCACCGCCGCTTGCACTGCGCAACCCGGCTCGGTCTCATGACCGCAATCTTTGAACCGGCAACGGTCCGCCAGCTGTTCAATTTCCGCAAACGCCTGCGCCAAGCCTTCGTCCGCATTCCAAAGATGTAGTTCGCGCAATCCCGGCGTATCTATGAGCAGCGCCCCGCAAGGCAAAACAAAAAGCTCGCGCGTCGTGGTGGTGTGCCGGCCGCGAGCGTCGTTCGCCCGCACCTCATTTGCTTTTTGCAGCGATTGTCCCAGCAGCCGGTTGGTCAACGTGGATTTGCCCACGCCGGAAGATCCCAACATGACGAACGTCTGCCCAGGTTTCAGCAGCAGCTCGACTCCCTCCACTCCCTCCCCCGTTTTTGCGCTGACCACGTACACCGCCGCACCCAGCGCCACTCGTTCGATTTCGGCTGCCCTTTCATTCGCGTTTTCACATGCGTCTGCTTTGTTCAAAAGCAAAACCGGTCTCACGCCAGACTCCCAGCATTGGGCGATATAACGCTCGACCCGCCGCGGATTGAAATCACCATCCAACGCGGACACCACCAGCGCAGTATCTACATTCGCGGCGATCACTTGTTCTTCGATTTTCTTTCCCGGCGCCTTGCGCGCAAACCGGTTCTGCCTTGGCAACACCGCGCGAACGGCCGCCATGTCCGACGACCCGCGCAACTCCACCGCCAGCCAGTCGCCCGCGGCCGGCCAGTCCGCGCCTTCTTCCGCCTCGAGTCGCAATTTGCCCGTAGCCTCCGCCAGACGTTCGCCGAATATTCCGGCGACCCGCCAGCAGTTTCGTTGCTGTGCGACCACCCGCGCTGGCGCCACATCCGCGCGCTCCGCTTCGTTCCACATCGCTTCAAAATACGAATTCCATCCCCATCGAGAAAGAGACACTCGCGTATCCTCCCGCAGCCGCAACACCGCACAAGGCTGCCGTTAGCGCCGATCTTTACCGCTCTAGTTTTTCAATGATGGGAAATGCGGGAGGGGATGGCTCGATCAGTCAGCTTCAACCATGGAGACACAACCGCCCGCCAGAACTTCGACACTGGTTTTCACAGGCGCCTCCACACTTGAGATCAAAAGTTAAGATCAAAAATTCCGCAAGCCACGGGCCAAGACTTCGCCAGGGTACGTCGCAAAGTAAACTTCGCAAAGTCTACCTAGCACAAACGTTCAGGTCAATTTTTGAATTTTCCTTTCAACCGGCAGCAAAACCTTGCAACGTTCGCGATTCACTCGCTGACGTCCCCAACAGCGTGCCGGTCGAAACTTGCCAATCCGCGAATTCTCAATATCCGCTAACGCGACTATACGTCCAAGCGGAATTAAATTCGTAAACAGAAACGCGTTTTTTCGTTACCAATCCATTCGCAATTGCAATCTGAAGAGCGATCAGCGCTTTGGCCTGTTCGCCAACAAACGAAATTGCGAGTGTCCCACGAGAGCGAAAATCGAACCGAATGTCGCTTAGGACCTTCGACTGGATTCAGGCCGACCGGTGATACGTATGCTTCATGGGACGGCAGGTTGGCCCTGGCAGGCTCGCTTGACAGATCCTGATTTCTATCGTATATGGATAGAATGTCTACTGTAGACAGTCTATCTGACGACAGGCTCGAACTGCTTCAAGGAACGCTCGAAGTGCTGATCCTTCGAAGCCTCAAGCTAGAGCCTAACCACGCCTATGGCATCTCGCAGTTTCTGCAACAACAATCCGAAAGTGAGTTTTTCGTAGACAACGGCTCGCTGTACCCCGCACTCCAACGTCTTCTTCAGCGCCAATGGATTTCCGGACAGTGGAAGACTTCGCCCAACGGACGCCGTGCCCGGTATTACAGCCTGACCTCGGCCGGACGCAAGCAACTGGTCAAGGCAACTTCTAAGTGGCAGCGATTTGCGCTAGCCATGACCAAGATTCTGGCAGCGGAGGGTTGATCTCATGCGCCAATGGTGGTCGAAGATCGCACGGGCCCTCGGAAAAAGGGAGAAACTCGCGAGTGAACTGCAGCAGGAAATGGACGCCCACCTTCAATTCCTGATCGATGAGAATCTGGAGCGAGGCATGCCGCCGGAAGAGGCGCGTGCTGCGGCGCGGCGCTACTTTGGGAATGCCACCATCGTGCGCGAGCGAAGCTACCAATCCTGGCAATTCCCTACGTTTGAATCGCTCCTTCAAGACCTGCGCTACGCGGTCCGAGGTATCTGGAGAGCGCGCGCCTTTTCGGTCATCGTGATTCTGACGCTGGCTGTCGGAATCGGCGCAAACACCGCCATCTTCAGCGCGGTATATGCCGTTCTTCTCAAGCCGCTGCCTTTTCCTTCGGGCCAGCGTTTAGTGTGGCTCGGCGAGTCCTCCGCCAAGGCCACCGGCATCAGCGTAACTTGGATCAATTTCGAACACTGGCGGATGGAGAATCACTGCTTCGAGTCGATGGCTGGCTTCGAGAATGACGACCTGACACTCACCGGCCGCGGGCAGGCGGTGCTCACCCATGCCGGTGTCATCACCCACGAATTCTTTCCGCTCACCGGATCCCGTCCGATCATGGGCCGGCTGTTTACCCCCGCTGACGATGAACCACAGTCCGCTGCGACGGTCGTGATCACCAGAACTTTCTGGGCCAAAACTCTTTCATCCGATCCGCAGATCATCGGCAAGACGATCACCCTGAATGGAAGTCCATACATCGTGGTCGGCGTACTTGCCCGCGATCCTGGCTTCTTCCTCCCGCCGGTTGATTACTATCTGCCGCTCCACCCTTCTATTGCGGAGGCTTCCAAGCGCGACACGCACGAATGGATGCGCGCGCTCGCGCTGCTCAAGCCTGGGTTCACGCTGTCTCAGGCGCGCTCGGACTTGGACACGATCATGCAGCGGCTCGCGCAGTCCGATCCCGGCCCCGAAAGCGACCATCGCGTGTACGCTGAGTTCCTCACCGCGCATCGCACCGGCGACTTGGCGCACGTCTTCATCCTTTTGATGGCTTCGGTTTGCCTCGTACTGCTTCTGGCGTGCGCGAACATCGGCGGCCTGCTGCTGATGCGCATGACCACCCGCGCGCGCGAGATGGCCATTCGGACTGCAATTGGCGCGGGGCGCAGCCGTCTTGCACGGCAGCTCGTGACCGAGACCGTGCTGATTACACTGATAGGCGGCGCCTTCGGAATCTATCTCGCAAGCTTTGGACTACAGGCCTTAGAGGCGCTCGGGCCACGCGATATTCCGCGGCTTGCAGAATCCAGCCTGAACCTCCCGGTGTTGATCTTCGCTGCGGCGCTTACGGCGGCGGTAGCACTTATGTGCTCCGTGGTGCCGTTGGTCAGTTCAGACAAGGTGAATCTGACGATTCTGCTGAAAGAGAGCAGCACCGGCGCGGGCACCAGCCGCGTTGGGCACCTGCTGCGTGGAGGACTGGTCATCGCGGAAATTGCGGTGGCTGTCATCTTGCTCTTTACTTCGGGGATTCTGCTGCGGAGCTTGTGGGCTGCCGAGAACCTGAATCCGGGATTCGAGTCCAAGCACTTGCTTGCGCTCGAGCTGCAATTGCCGCCTTTGCCGTATAAAAGCGAGGCGTCCATTCTCGACTTTTACGGGCGCCTGGAAGCAGCGCTTCGCGCACAGCCGGGAGTCGAATCCGTCGGCGCTGTGAACTGTCCTCCGGCGGCTGGCGACTGCCGGGACTGGTGGTATTCCGTCGTGGAAAAACCCGCGCCCGGCCCGCAGGATGTGCCGGTCACGCTGATCAATATGGCTGACACGGCATACTTCCCTACCATGAGGATTCCGCTCCTAGCCGGACGCGCTTTCTCCGATGGGGATAGCGCGGGCGGACCGACGGTCGCGGTGATCAATGAAGCCATTGCGCGTGCGTGGTGGAACGACCCCCGCTCCGCTCTCGGCCAGCACATCAAAGTCGGCGGACCCTATATGGAAGGTCCCGTCGTTGAAATCGTCGGCGTTGCGGCCAATGTTCCCCAAATTGGATTGGACAGCCCGCCCTTGCCCGAGATTTATTTGTCGGCCGCTCAGCGCGTCGATGCCGCAATGGTTGTGATGGTGCGGACCAAGGGTAACCCGGAGAGTATGATTGCGACCGTGCGCCAAACATTGGCTTCGACCGACGACAGCCTTCCGATTCAGTCGTTGAAAACCGCCGATACGTGGCTCGGTGCCACACTTGTGCAGCGGCGCTTCACCACGCTTCTGCTGGTCCTCTTCGCCGGGATCGCAGTGATCCTGGCCAGCATCGGCTGCTATGGCGTGTTCAATTACTGGGTGAGCTGCCGCCGACAGGAGATCGCGATTCGTATGGCAATGGGAGCGCGGACCATCGCCATCTTACGTCGAACTGGAACGCAAGCCGCGACGTTAGGGGTGATTGGCCTAGCTGGGGGGCTCACAGGAAGCTGGGGCGCATCGCGATGGCTGAACAGCCTCGTCTTCGGAGTCTCTACCCACGATCCGATCGTTTTCTGCTCTGCAGCCTTGGCCGCATTCCTGATCGTGTTGCTCTCGGCTGCGGTTCCGCTTTGGCGCGCCACGCAAATTGATCCCATCGAGACTCTCCGCGCAGCCTGATGCAGAGGAGCGTGAAGCGCTCGCCCATCCGCAAAAAGCTCGGCGTGGTTGAACTGCGGCCTCATGACGAACGACCCGCTGCGATCAATGTAGCCGAATCATCCATCGGTTGAGACGAATCCGAGGCCTTCGGAAAACGACCTCGAGCGATATCAATTCACGATGCCTTGCTCGCAAAATACAAATATCTCAATAGGCGCTTTTCGCTGGTCAAGGTGTGCACGCAGGATAGAAACCGCTGGAGTCCCTCGAAGTTCGCGGCGCCTTCGGCCGTAACCAGTTCCGCTTTTCTCTTCTCGCGTGCGTCGCGCCATTTCTTCGAGATCCGCGCCGCATGCTCCGTGGTGTCGGTGGCGCGGACCTGGGAAAATTTCGCTTGCTCCAGGAGCCGCTCATTCTCCCCAGGTGGACTGTAGAAGTAAAAGCCGATCGAGCTGCGTGTCGCGATTTCCTCGGCGGAAATCATTCCGCCAATTACCAGAGCGTCGCTGAACGACATCCGGCCCGCCGGCTTCAATACTCTCAGCGCCTCGATCAGTAAATCGAGTCTCCCCGGAACATGGCACAGAACGTCGTTCGAAAAAACCGCGTCAAAGGTCCCATCGTCGAAAGGAAGATTTTTCGAAACGTCGCACTGTTCGAAACGTGCTCGTGAACCAAGGCCGCTGGTCCGTGCCAGTTCTTTCGCGCCACGGATCCCCGGTTCGTTAATGTCCAGTCCCACGATCTGGCAACCGATTTTTTCCGCGAGGTACAACGCATATCCTCCGGAACCGCAGCCAATCTCCAGCACGGAGGAATCAGGACCCAAGTGGAGCAGCCGCGGAATTTCCAGTGACTCCTCGGTGGTGACCCAACTGGTTTGGCCGAAGTCCTGGCCATAGGTCTCGATGCGCACCTGACGATAGGGATCCGCGGCATAATTCCCGTAAGCATTGTTGTACAAATCAAACATTCTCAGCCTCTACGCCAAAAACGTACAGAACATCGGGACCCGCAGGCGGCCAGTATACGCTCGTGCACGCGCGAAGATTTATACCGCGGAATAGGGAGACTTGGAGGATTTGTGGATACCTTCTCAGGATGTCTCATTTCGCCAGCCATTAGCCTCGTCCCGATTCACCCCAAGGTTGAGCTTCAAAGTAAGTCAAAGACGTGCGGTGCAGCCTCAGGGCTTGCCTGACTCGAGATTGACGCGGTGTCCCGCGTCACATTTTCGCTAACGTGCGCGCCAGTGTTGCGCGGACCATCTGAGCTGGCAACGGCTATCAGGGAGATGGAGCTACTTCAGATGGACCGCAACGCTACTATACGTCCAAGTGGAATTGAATCGGACTCGTCCAATGAGTCGTTCCACTTCGACGATTTCCTTGGTTCACGCGAGACCTGAGCGCGCCGCAAAAATTATTCCGAGCGCAGCGCTTGGATCACGTCGACGCGCGCGGCCCGTGCCGCCGGCAGCATCGAAGCGACTACCGCCGCGCCCAACAGCACCAACGCGGAAATAATCACCGGCCACGCGTCCGGCATTTTCAAATCGCCAAAATAGCTCCCAGCCACGCGCACCACGATCAACCCGAAGGCCGCGCCGGCCACCACTCCCGCGGCCGCCATCAACACGCCTTCGCCGACTACACTTTTGAGAATATTTGACGGCTGCGAGCCCAGCGCCATACGGACGCCAAATTCACGGGTCCGCGCGCTCACCGAAAACGCCAGGACTCCGGCGACGCCGACGATGGCAATGAGCAAGGCCACCGCGGCGAACACTCCAAAAACCAGCGAGTTCAAACGGTCCGGCGCCAGCACCTTCGCGCGAATGTCTTCCAGCGTCGCCGCGTTCTCCACCGGTTCGTCGGAAGCCTCATCGCGGATAATTTTCGTGACCGGCGTCACCAGTGCATAAGGATTTCCGGTGGTGTGAATGAAAAGGTGCCCGCCAAACATTCCGCCGTCGGCCAGCGCGCCGTAAATCACGGAGGTCGGCACTGGAACGATGTGTTCGTCGTCCATGTCGGCAGCGACGCCGATAATTCGGTGCGGCGAAGTCAGCCGCGCCTTCTCGGCGGGTGAACCGGTGGCAAATTCCAGCACCGGATCGGTCCAATACACGTGGCGATTGATCGGATCCTGCCCGGGAAACATTTGCCGCGCCAGAGTCGCGCTGACAAGCACCACTGGCTCCGAGCTTGCGTTATCGAGATCGTTGAAATCGCGCCCGGCCAGAATCGGCACGCCGAGCGAGGTGAAAAATCCGGGCGAAATCGTGCGCCACAGCGCGCGGGGATCGTCTTTATCGTGCACGTGGCCATCGCCGGAATATTGCAGTCCGTAGCCGAAGCCGCCGCCCGCGTCACGCCACGGTGCGATCATGCCTACGGATGTGTCGGTAACGCTGGGCAGCGCATTAATTTGCCGCACCGATTCTTTGTAGAAGTCGACGACCTGCTGCGCCGTTCTGCCATCGGATGGCGAAGGAACGTCGACCACCAGGACGCGGCGCGTATCGAAAGCGCTATGGGTTCTTTGCAGCGCAATCAGCGTGGTGATCAAAACGCTGGCGCCGGCGAGCAACACGAATGACGCCGCGATTTGCGTGACCGCAAAAATGCGCTGGCGGCGTCCGGCGCTGCTGGTGACGCGCACGCTGCCGCTCGCGAGGTTCATCCCATCCGACGTGTTGGCTGAAGGCAAGCGCGGTACAAACGCCAAAATCACCGCGGCGACGATCGCCAGCGCGACTCCCAGCCACACCATGCTGAAATCCACGGTCAAATCCAGCGCGCGCACCGAGAATCGCGACGCGTATTTCGCCAGAATGCTGACCAGCGGCTGCGCGATGATGACGCCGAGGATCGCGCCCACGCCGCAAAGCAGCAGGCTTTCGGCCAGCAGCATGCGGCGCAGCGCCCAGGTGTTCGCGCCGAGCGCCGCACGAATCGCCAGTTCGCCTTCGCGGCGAACCGTCCGCGCCAGAATCAGATTGGCCACGTTCGAACACGCGATGATGAAAACCAACGCCGAAGCCGCGAGCAGCACCAGCAATACGGTGCGTGCGCCGGACGTAATTTCGTCGCGCAGCATCCGTGCATCGATGCGGTAGCCGAAATTATCGGGATACGCATCGGGATGGTCCTTCTTCATCGACGCGTACGATGTACGCAATTCGTTGCGCGCCTGATCCAGCGTCGCGCCAGGCGCGAGCTTGCCGAACAGTTCGGTCATGCGATGGACGCGGCCGGTGACCATCGTCGCCGAAAGATGATGCGGGCTGATCACCAGGTTGCCGATGATTTCAGTCTCCGCCGGATACGGCACCGATGGTTCCAGGACGCCGATGACCGTGGCAGTGCGATCGCCGATACTGCTGAGCCGCACGGTCTTGCCGATCACGTTCGGATCTTTGCGGTAAGCAGTGGACCAGAAGCGATAGGTCAGCACGATCACGCCCGGCGCGTCGGCGCCTGCGTCTTGCGGCCCCACCAAACGCCCGAGCACCGGACGCAGCCCCATCACGTCAAAATAATTCCCGCTGACCACGCCGCCCTGCACCACGCGCGGCTCGCCGAGACCAACCATGGTAAAAGGAATCTGCGAGAAGTCCCCGAACTCGTCCAGGGAGTGAACGCTGTGTTCGAGATCCTGAATTTCCGGTACGGAAAATGTGGTGTTGTCCTGTCCGCCGGTGGGGGCGCTCTGGCGAATGTAGACGAGGCGGTTTTCGTCGCGGTTCACCAGCGGCTTCAGCAGCACGCCGCGCACCAGCGTGAAAATCGCGGCGTTCGCGCCGATCCCCAGCGCCAGCGTGAGAACCACAATGGCCGCGAGCCCCTTGCTGCGCATCAACGACTGGAACGCATTTCTTAGATCGCGAAAAAATGGCATGTTCTTCCCCCTTCTGGCGTTTAATCCGCACCACCATTGCCAATAGAAAGACCACATTGTAAATCACTTACCGTGGCCTGTGTCGCAAAGCCAATGCTCGTTTTCGCCAGCCAATGTCCAAATTCGGACACCGTCTCAGCCGCGATACTACTAATCATCCTTTTCCTGGCGGGCGCGCTCATCGCAAGCTATGCTCTCGCCGTCGCCGCTCGCTCTCCGCGATCATTCCGTTCATATCAGCAACTGGACGTATCTCGAACGGCGTCCCGTACCTCACCGCGGGATGTTGGGAGATGAGCTGAATGGCGTGATTCAGATCTCGGGCTTCCAGCACCAGAATTCCACCCAATTGCTCCTTCGTCTCCACGTACGGACCGTCTGTAACTGCCACCTTGCCGTCCTTCCAGGAAACGGTCGTCGCCGCGTTGGCGGGTTGCAGAGCTTCGCCGCCCGCCCAATGCCCGTTTCTGCGCAGCTCGTCGTCATAGCTAAAACAGTCGTCAAACATGGCGTTGCGTTCGCTCTCCGACATGCCTTCGAATGTTTCCGGGTAGTATCCCAAAACGATGTATTTCATAAAATCCTCCGTCAGAGACCGTGTAACACCTCAATGAATGCAGTTGCTTGCCGGCAAAACCAGATTTCGCGGGCTAGCCGGCGGCAAATGCTCGCCGCAGCGCAACCATCCACGATTCCGTGAATCGCTTCGAAACCACCGCGTCGGCGACCAGCACATCGAACCCGTGAAACGCACCCGGAACAACCAGGAGTTCCGTCGGAACTCCGGCATTGATCAGCCGGCGCGCGTATTCGACATCTTCATCCACAAACAGATCGAGAGCGCCGACGCCGATGAACGCCGGAGGAAGTCCCGCGAGATTTTCGACGCGCGCCGGAACCGCGCCGGCCGGAACCGTGGGCGAGCCGGCCGGGACCCCGAGAAAAGAAGTCCAGCCGAAACGATTCGAGCCCGCGTTCCAAATGAACTGTCCGATATACGGCGGAGCCTGCCGAGTGCTGCCGGTTCGATCGTCGAGCGCCGGATAAATCAGCAACTGAAACAAAATCGGAATTTCGCGGCGATCGCGCGCGGCCATCGCGAGTAGTGCGGCATGGCTGCCGCCCGCGCTTTCTCCGCCGATGGCGATGCGTTTGCGATCCACGCCCAGCTCGTCGGAATTTTTGTAAAGCCAGCGCAGCGCGGCGTAATTATCTTCGAGCGACCCCGGGAAATGAGTTTCCGGCGCCAGGCGATAGTCCACCGAAACCACCAGGCACCCGCAATTCTGGGCCACCGCTTGGAGAAACGGATTGAATTGTCCGGCGAAGCCCGAGACAAACCCACCGCCATGCATGTGGAGAAGCGCCGGACGCCCTTTCGTGCCCGGAGCCGGATCAACCATCACCAGGCGCAACTCCGGCGCGCCCGATGGTCCGGGCACGTGCCGTTCAAATGGCTGCGGCGCCGGCGAAGGTAGCGGAGGCACACCCGGCCATTTGCGAGCGGCAGCGAGAGTTTCGCTGCTGAAGCTCTGCGTCGGGTATGGGAATTGCTTGACCGTGGCCAGCAATTCCGGATCCACCATGGCATAAGGATCCGCCCCCGCGGCCGGCGCTTGCGCCGGCGCCTGCCGGCCGACGGCGGAGCGCAGCAATTCCGGCGCAATCCCGATCCCGATTCCGGCGGTCAACCCGCCCCGAACAAAATCACGTCTGGTGCAGTCATTCATCATTGACTCCGGTGGCTGAATCAATTTCTCCCGGTCCTGTGACTCAAGGAGCCGTCGCTGATCGTTCTGCTATTAGATAGTCGTTCGGGAGACCCGAAATTCGACGGCTGCCTCCATTTTTTTGCCTCGTCCGAGGAATAAACAGGTATGGGGTAGGAAAATCCAGAATCAGCGGTTTGCTGCGCAGTGCCCACCGAATGACCTGTCAGGTATGTCGTATCCAATTGACACACTCATGCCAAAACGCCAGCTTCGAGAACGGACCCAGCGTAAAAACCCATGCTGCGGTCAAGAGCGTGGCCACCGCCGTGGTGCGATGAACTCGCTTAAGAATCCAAAGGTCATAGGCGACGACCAAAAGCGGAAGGGCAAAAATAATTCCGAGTGAGGCTGGAATTCCAAGGTCCCAACGAGCAATGGCGGGCCCCATGATTGCCATCGTGCCCAAGATCATCAGTCGTTTGTGCGAAGCGGCGTCGCGTCGCGCCAGCAATCCCCACGCGGTCAATATCAGGAACAAAAGGAGTATTTCCAGGTCTCCAACCAGCAGCAGCTCCGCGCCTTCATCCGGTTCTGTGCGGCGAAGGAAATCAAACAGGGTGAGGACTCCCAAGACTGACATGGCCGGAACAAGCACCAGCGATAGCATCCCCAACTTCATGTGCCATTTCACTCGGTGGGCGGCGATCAGCCATGGTTGAGCGACCAGCAGAAAAATCCACAGGACAAAAACAGCGCCGTGGACATGCACCAGTGCGTTCGGCAGCTTTGCCCGCATCATTCCCGCCAGAAAATAACTTTTGCCGAAGCCAGTGACCACGATTCCGAGAATCAGCAGCGCCATTCCCGGGAAGAAAATGTCGTCGGTGCGCAGCCTGCCCGGTGCAGTGATCGCCGTGGCCATGTCTATCTCCCGCCTTCCCCTGAAGCCGAGGTCAAGATACTACACCGTTTTAAGTCGAAATCCTGATTTGGGGGCGCGCCGAATCCACGACGAAGTCGGCTCTAATCTAGGAAGTGCGCTGCACGAACAGGCCGCTGAAGTGTTGCCGTTGGCGGAAAGCAATCAGGCCCCAAAGAATCGCCATGACGATCGCGCCCGGCAGGCCGCTGCGCTCCATCAGCAAGTGAAACAAAAAGATGTTCACGATGATCGGTCCCAGCAGCGTGAGCCCGAGCGGGACGTAACGGTTCACCAGCAAGAGCGCCCCACCTGCGACTTCGATCGCGCTGACAAAGTAGACGTAGTGCGCCTCGATCAATGCGCTCAGGAACTGTCCGGCCACGCCGGGCGGCAATCCCTTCATCGGAATAAAGTTCAGGAATCCGTTCAGTCCGAACACGAAGAAGACCACGCCCATCAGGTACCGCGCGATCATCGCTGCAATTTTCATTTTCGGTCCACTCCAAATTCTGCCGAAGCCCGGGCCAACCGGCCGAATGCTTACATACTTCCGATGGGGACTGCGCCGGCGCGTTCGTAATTGATGATGATGACGCCCTTCGGCGTCACCGCGCTTTCCGTCACCTGGAATGCCGCCGGGGTCGTGCCATCCGCAAACAATTTTTTCCCACTGCCCAGCGTGACCGGAAATATCTTCAGCCAGAGCGCGTCAACCAAATCATGCTTGAACAGCGTCTGAACCAGATTGGCGCTGCCATAAACGTGCAGGTCTGGCCCTTCCTGCTTCTTGATTTCAGCGATTTTTTTCGCGATGTCGCCACTCAGAAACACGGTCGGCTGCCAGTCGCTGGAAGTCACGGTATTCGAGGCCACGTACTTGGTCGCGCTGTTGACGTTCGGCCAAATGTCACCATGTTGCGGCCAGAATTTTTCCCAGATCTCAAAAGTCTTCCGCCCGAGCAACAAGTCCGACGGCACACTCATCTGCTTCTTCATGGCCGCTCCACTCACGGCGTCCCGGTGTGGACTCTGCCACCCGCCGTACGCGAAGCCGCCACTGGTATCTTCCTTGGGCCCGCCGGGGCCTTGGATGACGCCGTCGAGAGAAACAAATTCAAGCACATTAATTTTTCTCATCACCGAACTCCTTCGAGTCCCCTCTGATTTTGTTCAATTACGGGCGTCCCCGGTTTGCAAACCTTACGTCGGTATGCCAAATTCGCGCACCTCTACCGGCGTCCGGCAGGCGATCACCGCCTTGCGCCCCCAGGCGAGCGCCTCGTCCATATCAGCGAGTCCGGTTACCGGGTTTGCCTCACGATCGAAAACCAGGTGCCCGTAGCAAATAAGGATCATTGACGCAGAGCGGCGCGAGTTTCGCCGCATCTCTTTTCCGTCACTGTTTCGAGTAGCGAAGCAGAACGCTTCCTGACGACTTAAAAACGCTGGACTCCTCAAGTTTTAATTGTATTTTTTCCAGGCTAATCCCTTCGAACAACCGTTTCCCTTTTCCTGCAAGTACCGGCATAACGATAAAACGAAATTCATCAACCAAGCCGAGCGCTATAAGTTGTGAAGGAATATCCACGCCGCCGACTAAGATATTTTTGCCGGGCTCCTGTTTCAATTTGAGTACTTCGTCCCGCAGGTTGGTGCGAACGATTCTCGTATCGTCTCCTTCAGCGCTCGGTAACGATCGTGAGAAAACAACCTTCTTTTTGGAGACAAATGCCTCGGCAAAATCTTTATCCATTTTGTCCTCCGTATCGCTTTTGGCGATATCCGGCCAATATGGAACCATCAATTCATAGGTTTTACGCCCAAAGACGAGCACGTCGGCATCTCGCACTAGGTCCATGGAATATTGCCCCACTTCTTCATCGGGAAGTCCGTGGGTGTGGTCCAAGCAGCCATCGAGGGTAAGGTTGATTGCGTAGATTACTTTTCTCATTTTCGCCTCGGATTGAGCCGCATGATCTTCCAACCTAAAACCAATAACTTTGAATCGCGCATCATTGCAACAGCCTCGACCGGCGCCCGCCCCGTGTGTCGAACGAGCCCCGCAAAATCCACCACGCGCTAAGCTTTTTTGTTTGGGTGCTCGCTCGGCGGAGCATCCATGTCGCCGAACCTTTCTTGAATCTTCGCTTGGGTTTCGGGATCGAAGTCGCTGACGTCAAACATCCGGCGAACCTCGACCACTTCGTTGTCCCGGCCGGGGATTTTCGCGGCCCATCCCAGCGCCTCTTCGCGCGATTTCACGTTGATGATCCAGTAGCCGCCGACCACTTCCTTCACTTCGGTAAACGGTCCGTCGGTCACTTTCGACTTTCCGTCTTTGAAGCTGACCCGCGCGCTCATCGTCGCCGGCGGGTCAGCCCGTCCAGCGCCAGCAGCACGCCGGCTTTCCCCAATTCCTCGTTGTAGGCGCCCATTTTCTCCATATCATTCATATTGGGTACCAAACCGGCTTTGGCGGTTACCTATTCTTTGGGAAACATGATCATCATGAAACGCAACTTGTTCTCCTTAAGTGTTTTGCGGACGCCGTATCAGGGCCGCCACTTTTTATAGCCGCTACCTTTATCCTTATGTATAGAGGCCGGGACCGCGCCGGGCCTGGAAAGGTGCCTGTCGCCCGTTTCGCCTCCCCTGTCGCGCGTTGCGCCTCTACTTACTAGTCGAACGAGGTGGCCGGGATTCGACACGCGCTTTGCAAGTTTTCGCGTAGCGTATCGCCCCATAAACCGTTTCCGCGCCCCGCTTTCCCCGCCTTCACCACCTAGTCGAACGCCCGGGCCACTATTCGACAAGTCATCCTCGAAATTTTACCCCTGCGGCGCTTTAAGGTTGGGTTTACAGTGGGATAGGCTCTTAGCCTGTCTGCACCCCACTCTCACTGGGGTGTGCCTTTCGTTGCAGTTGAAAGTTACTGCAGCCTGGCGTATTCCGCTTTCGCGGCGATGAATATGGGAATATCGGGGTCGGCGTCTTTCCACAGCGCGAGGAAATGTTTGTAGCCGGCGACGGCTCGAACGCGCGCCGCATCCGCATCCGCGCCCTGCAAAGTTTTCGCCTCTAGCGCGTTGGCGCGCGCCACGCCGAGACGCCCTAGCGCTCCCGTCCAGCAATTCCACACGATTCCGCCGTGATCGAGAATTTTCTGAAATTCCGCAGCCGCAGCGCTGCCTTGTCCGGCGGCCAGGTACGCTTCGCCGCGCACATACGTTGGGTACAGGCAGGAAATATTGGTGACGAATCCAATTTGCCCCAACTCCAGTGGCGATGTAGCAGCTTGCAGTTCGTTTATCGCGGCAGCCGAATTCTTTTTGTTCAGCGCCACTTGCGCTCGAATCGCCGGCAGCCAAAGCGATTGCATCTGCGTGTCCAGCGGGTAACGTTTCCCTAAGTCTTGCGCCAGCGATTCGACGCGCGCCGTATCGCCGGCCATGGCCAACGCCAGCGCGGCTTCGGCCCCAACGCCCTGGCTCGCAGGAGCCAGCTTCAAAGCTTCGTTCGCAGCCTGTCGCGCTTGGGCAGCGTTGCCGAAAGCGGCTTCGCGCTGAGCGGCAATCGCCTGAAATATTGCCGCGTTTTCCTTGCCATCCGCTCGTATCCCGGAGTCTGCCGCGCGCTTGGCCAGCTCCCGCGCCTTCCCCAGATGACCGGCGTAGGCTTCGGTGTCGGATGCGAGCGCCAGTCCAAAAACCTCTTCCGGTTTGCCTGCGAACCACTCTTGCTGTTCCGCCATCGCAGCGGAATCTGCCCCCAGAAAAGCGAGAGCGTACGACGCGGTGTGGAACTCGAAATTATCCAGTTTTTGCGCCTGGGCCTGGTCGATGTTCTGGCGGGCCTGGTTGAAACGCTGCGTGGCCAGGTAATAGTTGTTAAATCCCAGGAAATTACCGACCCAGTCCGGACGAAGATGCACGGCTGCCCTTTTAATTTCCGCAGCTTTCTCATACTGCCCCTCCTGGTCGAACACCAGCGCCAAAAGGGCATGCGCTTCGTATCGTCGCGGGTAGCTTTCAACCTCCTGCTGATACGTCTGAGCCGCTTTATCCAATTGCCCGGTTACGTTCTGATAGTAATTCGCGGCGATGTTCAGCTTTTCCCACTCGCTGGCATGTTCGCGCAACTGGAAGGCCCTGGTGTAATACTCGCTGGCCCGCGCGGGCTCGCCCAGACTGGCGTAGTGTTGGGCCATTCGCAAATTACCCAGGGCGAAATTGGGATCGAGTTCGATGGCCCGCTGCAGGTAAGGCAGCGATGCGGCGGTGCCTTTCTCCTCGGCCGCCTTTACGCCCAGGCTGTACGCTTGCAGCGCTTCGAGCGAAGAAGTGGTGGCATCGGCCAGCGGAACGTCTAACGTCTGCACCGTAGCCAGTGACTCGCCGAGTTCCCCGCGCAGCTTCGAGGCGGCTTGGCCCAGAGTGTCGAGAACTTTCTCCTTGGACGCGGCCGTCACCTGCTCCTCGGCCAGCGTGTCGCCGCTCCGGCAATTCACCGCCTTCAATCCCAGCACGTACTGGCTGCCCAGACTGCCAATCGTCCCGGCCAGGTAGGCTTTGCTGCCGGCCCGCTGGCAAAGCTCGCGGGCCACTTGCGGGGTTAGTTTCTCCCCGGCCGGACGAGTCATCTCCTGCAAGGTCGTAGTCACTTCGCTGTCGGACAGCACATTCAGGAACGGTGATTGCCGCAGCGAAACGCTGAGCGCCGTTTTCAGCGTGCCGTCGAACACCGCATCGCCCGTGGTGTTGGTGAAGTCGCCAAGCACGATGGTGTCTTTCTCCGTAAGCATCCGCGCTTGCGCCCGGCGCGTAAAATAAAGCCACGAGCCTCCAGCGAGCACCATGAGACCTACCGCAACCGCCGGGACCAGGATCCTCCAGAGTCTTCTGCCCCCTGCGGAAACTTCGCTGGCTCGCACCCCACCCGCCGTGCTGACGACTCCCGTGCGTCCCGACTCCGTGTCGCGCTTCAGCCGTTGCAGGTCCGTGCGCATCTCGGACGCGTGCTGATACCGCAGGTTGCGATCCTTCTCCAGCGCCTTGTTGATGATGTCTTCCAGTTTGGCCGGCACTTGCGGATTCAGCCGCGACGGAGCGACCGGCGCGCGATTCAGAATTTCATCGAAAATTTCCGCCGAACTGTTTCCCGTAAACGTCTGCTTCCCCGTGGCCATTTCATACAGCACCGCACCGAAAGAAAAAATATCCGTGCGCGCATCCAGCTCTTTGCCGCGAGCCTGCTCCGGCGACATGTAGGCCAGCGTGCCCATGGCCGCGCCCGGCGTGCTCAACTGCTGCGCCTCTTGACTCCGTGTCGCATCGGCATCCGTTTGAGCCTTGGCTTGCACCTTGGCCAAGCCGAAATCGAGAATTTTGGCATCACCCCGCTTGGTCACGAAAATATTCGCGGGCTTGATGTCGCGGTGGATGATGCCTTCGGCATGCGCCGCCTCCAGCGCATCGGCAATTTCGATGGCCAGCGACAGACTTATTTCTGTTTCCATCGGCTGACCCGCAACTTGATGTTTCAGTGTCACCCCATCCAGGAATTCCATGGCGATGAACGAGCGTCCGCGGTCTTCGGCAATTTCGTAAATGGTGCAAATGTGCGGATGGTTCAGCGCCGACGCGGCACGCGCCTCGCGTCGAAAACGTTCCAGCGCTTGAGGATCTTTCGCCACCTCATCGGGAAGGAATTTCAGCGCGACAAAACGGCCCAGCGAGGTGTCCTCCGCTTTGTAGACCACGCCCATTCCGCCACCGCCGAGCTTCTCGACGATGCGAAAATGCGAGATGGTTTGACCGATCAGTGAGTCAGGACTCGGCACGGCGGGCACATGTTAGGTTGCCCCCCGAAACAAGTCAACGAACCGCGGTGATCTGGCATAGCAGTGGCATAGGCTCTCAGCCTGTCTGCACCCCGCTCTTAGCGGGGTGTGCCTTTCGTTGTTGCAGTCGTCCGCCGATGCGCACGCGTCGCTCGCGAGTGGCTACTTGGAGACCGGCGCGGGCATGGGTGGGGGTGAGGGGATGGTGGTTTCTTTTAGCGCGTAGATGACCAGGACTGCGGTGTGATAGTCGGAGCCGGTGGCTTCCTTGTAGCGGGAGTTGGCGGCGGCAGTGTCGTGCTGCGCGATTAGTGCGAGAAGCTGCCCGCGGAGCGGATCTTTGATCTGCGCCGCGGTTTGCTTGAATTTTTCTCGTTCGGGGGCGTCCGCGCGAAATTCCGCGATGAATTTGTCGGTGGCGCAGGGCTGAGCGGCGAGCCAGTGGCCGTTTTCGCGGACCAGAAAGAGCACAATTCCGTACGAGTCATTTCCGAGCTGGTAGTCGATTTGGAGTTGATGCTCGGGCTTAACCGGGAAGTACTGGCGGTCAGCCATGGCCTTGGCGTTGTTCTGGTTCACCGGGGTGAGATTGAGCAGGTAGTCGCGCGGGATCGTTTCTTCCATTTGAACCGCGAAGAGGGTGGCGTAGACGTCTTTGTTTTCCGCTGTGACGCAGGCGCGAGATTCGGGTGTGAGGTACGACCACAATTTCGCCGAGTCTTTGGCGTTGATGGCGGCGACGTATTGCGCGGCGAAGGCTTTTATGTCCGGAGTCACGGGCTGGCTATCTGGAAATTGCGCGCGCGAGCTGCGCGGCAGCAGGCCGCCGTAGGCTACGAGTAAGGTGCAGGCGAGGACCGAGGTGCGAGACGAGGCAAGGGCCAAGGTGCGAGATGAGGCACGGACGGGTGTGCGAGTGAGTGGCATGATCCCTCCTCCACAATTCTGGCATTGGCGGGCGGACCCGTGTAGGTCTGAGGCTTAGTGGTTAATGATAGCGAGGTGTCGTGGGACAGGCTCTTAGCCTGTCCCACTGCATGCGGGGCAGACAGGCTGAGAGCCTGTCCTACTGATGAGCTGACCGCTGAAACGGGGGGAGGTGGGGCTATTGCAGTTTCGCGTATTCGGATTTGGCGGTGATGTAGATGGGGATGTCGGGGTCGGCGTCTTTCCACAGGGCTAGGAAATCTTGATAGGAGGCGC